>Ga0114956_1000439_pt1 | contig 29802 bp, 30 predicted proteins | sample MaitaG_FD_87304 | JGI IMG/M metagenome (GOLD analysis project Ga0114956, IMG submission 87304) | Marine algal microbial communities from Maine, USA - Maine_Asex2 metaG | ecosystem: Host-associated > Algae > Red algae > Unclassified | place: Maine, USA | collected 2015-01-05
CTTGTGCGGCCGAGCGGCCATCGCGAATTTCGATAGGCAGTACAATATTTTCTATGGTTGTGCGCCATGGAAACAACGTCGCCTGCTGAAACATCATACCGATATCCCGGCGCGGCCCTCTTACGGGCTGACCCTGCAGGACCACTCTTCCAGTACTGGGTGGTATCAGGCCGGCCATTATTTTTAGCAAGGTAGACTTACCGCAACCACTGGAACCGATGACGGACGAAAAGCTACCGTGCTGCAAGGTCAGGCTGACATCTTCCAGAGCAACTACCTTGTTGCGCGCATACGTCTTACCGACGTTTGTCAGTTCGTAGACAGCTTCCATCGTGTTGGCAGTATTATCAGTCTCTGTCGACGCTTCAGATACAGTCATGCTGAGCCGACCTCTTTTCGTACGGTGTTTTCCAGCTTTCCAATCTCTTCAACTTCACACACAACGATGTCGCCGTCTTTTAAAAAGCAAGGCGGCTCCATTGCATAGCCAACCCCTGAAGGCGTGCCGGTTGCTATCAGGTCACCCGGTTCCAGGGTTAAGCCTTCTGAGAGCGATGCGATCAACGTTGGAATATCGAAGATCATTGATGCGGTGTTGCCGTTTTGACGCACTTCACCATTGACTGACAGTCCGATCGCCAGGTTGTGAGGATCGCTGATGGCATCAGCAGTGACAATCCATGGGCCGATCGGGCAAGAACCATCAAGGCCCTTGCCTTTGAAGTATTGGCCACCGTGACGGCGTTGCACATCACGAGCAGTAATATCGTTAAGGATCGTATATCCAAACACGTGATCGTAGGCCTGCTCCCTGCTTATATTCCTGCCCGCTTTACCGATGACGATGGTTAATTCAACTTCGTAATCGATAGCTTCAGACACACTGGGGAATATCGGAATGATGTCATGTTGACCGATAACAGCCGTGAGCGGTTTGGTAAAGTAAACCGGGTGCTCTGTCACCCCTATTTTGGTATTCTGCGCTGACTCTCCGTCTGGATTGTTGGCTGCATATTCTGCAATGTGTTCTGCATAGTTGCGCCCTACGCAGAAAACATTCTTACGTGGCACTGGCAACGGTGCGAACAATCGAGTGTCTGCATCGTGTCGAGCATCAGCGTGTTTACCAGCATCAGCCGCAGCAAGCAGTCCTCGAACAGCATCAATAGCGTCGTTTCCCGCTTCTATAATCGCTTGAAGTGCACCAGAGCGCAGCACCGAGCCCCTGTCTCCTGCAACATCTGTAGCCGCTTTCGCAATGTCCAGGTAAGAGCCATCCTTAAGAACGGCTGCCGCTGCTGGTTTTCCGTTTACGGCAATGGTAGCGAGGTGCATTGATGTTCTCCTGAGGACAAGGTTGGAATATTCTTGAGGCTATAGTACAAATGACTGAAGACCCGCATAGCATCAAAAACTTTGTTTGGCAGTGCATGACAAAGTTATCTCGGGGTTTTTCTGCACTTTCACGCAACGGAACAAGCAGCGACGGATTAAGCGATTGCACAGGTCCGACAACAATCGCAGCCACTACCGATTTAGCACAAAGAACGTGTTCATCAATAGTGACTGCGGACAGGCGAATGACTACTTACTGAACAGCTGCGTTCCAGCCCTCAATAAATTCATTGGTATAAGCTTTGGTCAGATCGTCCAAAGGAGCCGCAATATCACCACCGGCCACCAAACTATCCTGCCACTCTTCCCAAACCTCTGGGGGCAAATAACCCATACCTTTGGATGTATCCACTGCGATTGTTTTAGAGCGAACAGCGTCGAAAAGAGCAGACTGAAATTCCTTATCTTCTCCTTCTTGTGGATTACCCGTTGCCAAATGAGCTAGTACAGCATCTCTATTAGCATCATCCAGAGCAAACGCATGACCCCGAGTGAAGGCTCTACCAAATTTCTCGACAAGTTCACGATCGTCGCGAATGGTGTCGCCCATCGTGGCAATGCCATTACCAAAAAAACGTGCGAATTCAGATGGTGTGATGTCTCGCACTTTCATGCCACGCTGGTTAAGGATTGCGGCATCGGCAGTCGAAGATGAGTAGGCTTGCATCGCGCCGCTTTGGAATGCCACGGTAGCCGGACCACCGTCACCAACAGTTAGAAATTCGAAATCATCACCGACTGTCATTCCAGCGCCTGCCATGACGTTTTTGGCAAATCCCACTTCAGCACCATCTGCAGTACCGGTACCAATCACTTTGCCACGCAAACCTTCAGGACCTTGTATATCGGAATCTTCTTTTACAACAATGCCGAAATTACTGCGAGCAGCAACGTTATAGATGAATACCGCATCAACACCGCGTGATCGAGCGCCAATAACAGGGCCGGGACCCGGTCGACCGAAGTGCGCTTGCCCTGCCGACAAAGCTTGCAATACAGCGGCAGAACCATTTATCGCCTCAACGGTGACGTTAAGACCTTCTTCTTCAAAGTACCCTTCTCCAATAGCGACGAATACTGGAAATGAATTGATCGCCGATGGGCTTGGCTGCACAAAGGTAATATCGCGCATGTCTTGCGCATACGCATTCGTTGCGAATAATGCTGCCAATGGCAGTGCTGCAGCCATAGCGGTATTAAATAGTCTTCTCGTTATCATAGGATTCTCCTCCGTTTTATGATTGGAAATACGTTTGTCATCTAACATCGACAAACAAGCAGCGGGTAATTCAGTGTTCTTCCCGCGCAGCGTCTACATGGCTTGGTTAGCTTTAGGTTTCTGGTCCATGCTTTAACTTGCACGGCTCCAAAAAAACATCATGTGATGCAATCTATCCTGCGTATTGCAGTAACCACTAAAGCTGAACCAATTCGAATTGGTTTTTAAAGATTCTGCTCTACCGCAATATATGAAAACACTAATCGAATTTGCATGCTGACACAAGCCTTATATTAAACAATCAACCCGAGACAATAATGATTGTCCAGTTACATATTTGTACTTAAATATCAATCGCATAACACCGAAAAGATATCAACAAGGGAAATTTGAGAAAACCGCCGGCTTGGCATGTGGGCATTTATCTGTAGAATAATGGTTCAAATGATTCGCGCTAAAACTCTAATCAATTACATTATTGGTTAATCATTCGATGCGTTATAAAGGCCACATGGTGAAACCGGTGAGACGGTGTGAACAGAGAAATAACTGAAGGGGCCCTCGTTCAATTGCGCGCATTCATAGCGCGAGGTGAATTCGCGCCCAATGACCGCCTTCCACCAGAGCGCGTGCTGTGCGAGACCCTTGGCATCGCCCGCTACGAGTTGCGTAAGGCGTTTACAGTGCTTGAAACCGAAGGCGCAATCTGGCGACATGTTGGCCGCGGAACCTTCGTCGGTAATAGTCGGGGCCAAGGTGCAGATTCCGATTCGATAATGAGTATTGCCAAACGTACTACGCCTCAGGAAGTCACCTACGCACGCCAGATTCTGGAGCCCATGTTAGCGCGCGAAGCTGCTCTTCACGCAACTTCCGAACACATGGAGCAGTTGCAAGAGAATTGTCGAATGGCGCGACTGGCAGCAACATGGCAACAATACGAAACACTGGATAACCGGTTTCACAGCTTGATAGCCGAATCAACTCAGAATACACCGCTTATAGCGATGTATGATCAATTAAACGCGTTACGAAGAACCATCGTGTGGGGTCGTCTTCACCGACGCAATGAGCATCCCCCGAAAGATCATCACAGTTTTAACGGACATGAAGCGATATTGTCGGCTATTGAGCAGCGAGACACCGGCGCCGCTTTCAACAACATGAAAGCACATTTGAAGTCAGTTAATAATTTATTGTTTTCTTCAGATTAGATAACAAATGACTTCAACTATTTTCGTGCTTACGCTCTTTCTGATGGCTATCAGTGTATTGCCTTTGCAATACGCCGCCGCACAGAATAATACGGATGATACGTTTACCGTTAATCTAAAAAACGATGATATCCACTCCCTGATAGAGACCGTTTCAACTCGCACTGGAAGGAACTTTATAGTCGACCCTCGAGTTAAAGCGACTATCAATGTGGTCTCGTCAGAACCACTCAACGCTGACAAACTCTATGAATTGTTTCTTTCAGTGCTCGAGGTTCATGGGTATGCGGCTGTGCAAGCTGGATCAATGACCAAAATTGTTCCCACCTCCGTTGGCATACAAAGCGCAATACCCTTTCCCAGCGAGCAATTAAATGCCGGAGATGAACTTGTCAGTCAAGTCATTCAATTAAAAAACATGCTTGCTATGGAAGTGGTCGAGGCATTGAGGCCACTGGTTCCAGAATCTGCAAGCATCAGTGCTGAGAGTAATAGCAATACGATTGTCATCACTGACCGTGCAGCAAATATAGAAAAGCTTATTGAATTGATTATATTAATGGATAGCCAATAGCGTAAGACTATATAAATACGGTACTGCAACTGACTGAAAATGTCGCGTGGCCCCCAATCAAAAGCTTCTCCATCAATATAGGTCATTCCACGCTCTTGCTGCGCTGTTTAAACAGAGGCATTCGTGCTGCGATACCCATGACTTTTAAAGCTCGCCGGTAATAACTGAAGGAAGGTCGCTACAGGTGAGTCAGCCGAAGGAACTGCCCCCTCAGCTGCTCGCAGATACCAGCGTGAACCTCCCAGTTGACTCGGCTCCCATTGCTCCAACGTCAAGCTCTCCACGATCACACCAATGAACAAACCATGCAGGTTGCTTACGTTTAACACGTTCAAGCCAAGCAATAGCTCGACACTGACGATTGCGAAGTCGTTTGTTTATATCCGGGTGCAGCTCAAGCCCTACCTCCTTCAGCCTGGCATAAGTATACTTTCGCATCGTATTCGCCTGGACCTTGGTACAGCAGTGCAAGATACCGTCGTCTGAATAACGACAGAAAGGAATGCTCGGGTGGTGCGTTGCCAGCCAGTTATCCAGTGCATAGTGCAAGAATAGATTTGCCAGTATCGGAGAAAATGGCCCATCTTGCTGTGAGATACCACATTGCTGCAGCACACGATTGGCTTGGTAAATAGATCGCCATATTCGCTTGGTGATGACACTTCTATGCTTTAGAAATGTAGAAAATACTGTTACTTGTTCCTGATGCGCTTTAACCAGTCTATCGAGGAATCAACTATATTCCGCGTGGTTTTTCGAACACTCAACCACAGCCTGTAAAAGCGTCCTTGAGGCTGCGAGAAATTGGTTTTTGGCAATCCACCAAATCCGTTACTTGTAGTGTCATCCAAATCGACTTCGGGTGAGTCATACAACTCTGCCATGGTGACGAATTCAGATGCGCCAGTAACCGGGACAAGATCACTTTCTGTAACATTCAAATTTTCAGAATCATCAGCCAGGCCTCCATTAGCCACGGTTAGTGCGTGACTGCCTATCGCGCCGGCCTCATCTTTTTGTGCGGCCTTATCTTCTTGTGCGGTGTGCTCAGTTCTCAGCATACTGGCCATAGCCGGCGCAAGTTGCTCTGCGTTTGTATCGTGGTCAGCGGGAATTGGTTCAATGATAGTTTCAGCTAAAGCGAGAGAGTCGGAAGCATCAGATTCAGCTTGTACTGATTCCTTTTCTATCGAACTTACCGGGTTAACATTTGAAACAGGCTCACCAGTTTCAGAATCGGCAACAAACTCCCCTGTTAGAAAAGCTTCAACTATTGATTCATCGTCCAGCGTCAGGTCAAGTTTTGCAAAAGCCTCGGCCAACTCCACCTCAACTTTTATAGCATCTAATTCAGCTTGAACAAAGCCTTCAGCCTGCGTTGTCGCCTTGGCCAACGCAGCAGCTTCTGCTTGTTTGGCCACTTCTGCGAGTCTTACTGCTTCTGCTTGTTTGGCCTCTTCAGCTAATCTTGCCGCTTCTGCTTGCTTGGCCGCTTCAGCTAATCTTGCTGCTTCTGCTTGCCTGGCCTCTTCGGCTAGTCTTGCTGCTTCTGCTTGCTCGGCCTCTTCAGCTTTTCTTGCCGCTTCTGCTTGTTTGGCCTCTTCAGACAGTCTTGCCGCTTCAGCTTGTTCAGCCTCTTCGGCTAATCTTGTTGCTTCCGCTTGCCTGGCCTCTTCAGCTAATCTTGCTGCTTCTGCCTGCCTGGCCTCTTCAGCTAATCTTGCTGCTTCTGCTTGCCTGGCCTCTTCAGCTAATCTTGCTGCTTCTGCTTGCCTGACCTCTTCAGCTAATCTTGCTGCTTCTGCTTGTTTAGCCTCTTCAGCTTGTCTTTCCGCTGCAGCTTTATTTGCTGCATCAGCTCTGGCTTGCTCGACAATGTCCGTATCGGTCTGTACTTCTGCATTCACTTCATCGTCGGCACCTATCGATGTAGCGTTATTATCCGAACTGGCTTGATCTGGATTTTTATGCGCTTGTCGCTTTTCAGTTATTTCTGCCAAGTCGGGTGCGGTTATAACCACTACTTTGGCTTCAGCTTCTGATGCATCTGCTGAATAATGTTCATCAAACTTGGTTTTTTCTGCAGCTCCATCCTGTTCAACAGGCTTAGCACCGACCTTCGCAGTAGTGGTTTTTAATGCACCTTTTCTAGTCAGATCTTGCGGTGTAAAATTCTCTACGTACTGCGGCTTATTCTTTTTCGGCTGCTTCGATACAAGGATCTGTTTAAATGCATGAACATTTGCGGCTTTATTGACCGGATCGATATCCGGACCTGGTAACTGCTCATTAGAATTAATTGTGTCTGCTACATCGCTGATTAGCTGTTCAGTGCCAGCTTGATCACTATCAACTTGAGTGCTTTCTACGGTAATGCTTTCAGCAGCTACATTTGAAGACGACTCAAGCGTGGAACCATCGTCGATTTCCGCAATTTCTACTAAGTGGATGTCGATCAAACTTGCTGAAGAGGCTTTTCTAGCATTTGTTTCAGTAGTTTGACTATCACCAATATTCTGATGATTGTCATTCAACTGTTCCTCTTCGATCGAGTTCTCAGAAGATTCGCTTGCTCCCAAATTGACATCGACTGAGTGATTCTCCGACCCCAACGTTGCCGCATCTTCTGCGAGCTCAATTACATCAACTACATCACTCGCGCCATCAAGTAACCCATTCGCCAGCGGCGCTGTGGAATCAGGTGCATAGATTTGCGTATCAGCTTCGATTCCGCCAAGGTCATGCGTCAACTCAACTCCATCAGCTGAAAAACGCACACTTACCTGATCAGCTTTGTCAGGCTCTGAAAATTCAGCCTTTGAACCATCTGCAGTTTCTACCGGAAGCAATGCGGTTAAAGCTTCGTTCAGTGCGACCGGGTGAGCGACTTCAGGGTTCGCCGCTATGGCAGGGTTTATCACTACTAATTCAGTTGAACTTGAAAGAACGCTGGCCATGCTTCTTGCAGGAGCTGCAAAGGAGCGCGCAGCCGATCTGGTTGCCGGTGCTTCAGCAACGGCAGTATTGTCAGAGAGGTCTTCCGCGATCCTTCGCGTTACGTCGCCCGGTCTAGCTATTCAATGTAAGGTATCGCCAGGTTCAGGCATGTCGCCTGACTTTGGGTCGTCACCTATCCGTTGAGACAAATCAGACACATCTGCATCTTCAGTGTCATCCTCTTGCGATAATATGCCCGCTTCAATCTCGTCGCGCGCATCTACCTCTTGTTGATGTTCATCTGAGAAGTCAGAAATAACACGCAGCAATTCGAGCTCAGGACCCGAAAGAGTTTCATTATGTTCAGGTGCGCCTTCATCATCACTATCAATGGATTCACTTTCGGAAGAATCTGCATCGCTACTCGAGTTCGAATCTGCACCTAAACTTTCATCAGCTTCTACATCGTCACCCGCTTGTAGATGTGCACTCGGATTTTCATCCGAATTCGCATTGTCATCCGAGTTCGCATTCATATCCGGATTTGCATCCGAATCATCGCTACTTTGACTTGCAGAGTCAGACAAGTCATCGCCATTTGACTCATTATCGTCAGCACCACCCAGGTCCACCCGATCTAAACCACTGCCCGCAGAAACACCGTTGGCTTTTCCGGTATCTAAATCATCACCACCGCTTTCATCACCATCATCATTTGCCGCATCGCCTTGTCCATCTACCTCTCCAATTTCTTCGGCTAGTAGCTCGTCAAATTGGTCAAGGTCTTTTATATCTGCAAGTGAGGGCAGTTCGTCGAGTTTTTTCAGATTAAAGTAGTCAAGAAAATCTTTGGTAGTACCCAACAATGCTGGTCGACCGGGCACTTCTTTGTGCCCAAGCACTTTGACCCACTGCCGCTCTTGCAAAGTCTTGATGATATTAGAGCTAACGGCAACACCACGAACTTCTTCGATTTCGGCACGGGTGATTGGCTGTCGATAAGCTATCAAGACCAGAGTTTCCAGCAATGCCCGCGAGTATCGCGGTGGTTTTTCCTGAAACAGGTTTGCTACCCAGTCTGATACTGATGCATGCGATTGCAATCGATAACCGCTGGCTACTTCAACCAGTTCAATTCCCCGACCACTGTATTCTTCCTTAAGTACTTCGAGCACCTCACGAATTTGTTTTCGCTCCGGCTTTTCGTCATCATGTTGAAACAGCGCTTCTAGCTGCGCAAGGCTCAATGTTCGACCTGCAACCAACAGACCAGCTTCTAGAATATTTTTTAACTTATTTGCATCCATAGCTCTTACTCTGATACGGATTCGTCGTCGGCAATACTAAAATCATCTGGGGACGATTCAGTATCACCTTCACGCGGTTTTAAATAAATTGGTGCGAAGGGTTCTGACTGGACAATGCTGATCAAGCCTTCTTTACACAACTCAAGCATGGCAAGAAAGGTAACAACAACACCAAGTCGCCCCTCTTCAGGGTCAAATAAAGTGGAGAATTCGCAAAACTCACCAATACGCAATGCTGACAGCATTGCAGTCATACGTGCACGTACGGATAAAAGCTCACGATTAACATTGTGATGTTCTGCGAGCTTTGCACGCTGCGCAACATCTCGAAAGGCCAACAGTAACTCTTGCAAAGTAATGTCAGGCTGCGGTGTCTCACGTTCAATAACAGGAGGTACCACACCCAGCGGAAAGTTCTCTCGAAGCATTCTAGGCAGGATGTCCAGGCTTTCTGCACCTTCTTTTATGCGTTCGTATTCCTGCAGCCGGCGAATTAATTCGGCACGCGGATCATCTTCGTCCTCACCATCCTCTTCCACTCGAGGCAGTAGCATTCGCGATTTGATTTCAGCAAGCATCGCAGCCATTAACAGGTATTCGGCAGCCAGCTCGAAACGCATCGTTTCCATCAGCCCAATGTACTTCATGTACTGCTCGGTGATGTCTGCAATGGGAATATTGAGTATGTCGAGATTCTGGCGCTTGATCAAATACAGCAGCAGATCAAGCGGACCCTCGAACGTATCGAGAAAGATCTCCAGCGCATCGGGTGGAATATAAAGATCTTGTGGCAGTTCAACGACCGGTTCGCCAGACACCAAGGCGATATGCGCCGGCGGCGGCACAGCTTGGTCAGGTTCGCTCGCTGGGGGAGGATTTGCTTGCATTGATAGCCGTTGGGTCGGTTTACCGTAGTATACAGCGATAGCCACAAACCAAAAAGATAGAGACGCTAATTAATGTTTAATCTAGGTAATTCACCTAAAAAATACGCACTAAATTGCATTCTGTACCGAATCTGCTGAACATCTAATCAATCCAGCAGGCTCAGGGCACCTTCAGATTATTCAAGAAAGTCCAAGTCGCCACGACCCGCCCTGTTAACGTCAATTTCACCATGCTCACCAAAAGTAAGTACAGAGGTTGGCTCAGTGCCGCAATGACCACCATCAATAATCAGGTCAACGTGTTTTTCGAGCAAAGTACGAATTTCATCAGCGTCGGTTTCTGGAAATTCATTGTCGGGCATGATCAGGGTGCTACTCATCATTGGCTCATTGAGCTCCCCCAGCAAACTCTGACAAATCGCATTATCTGGTACGCGAATTCCAATGGTTTTTCGTTTCGGATTCTGCAATCGCCTTGGCACCTCATTCGTTGCTTTTAGAATGAAGGTATAAGGTCCTGGTGTCAGAGATTTAAGGATCCGGTAGGTCGAATTGTCCACTTTGGCATACAGGGAAATATCGGATAAATCACGGCAAACGAGCGTAAAATTGTGCTTTGGACCAGTGCGTCGAATGCGCGCAATTCGCTCCATTGCACTTTTGTCACCCAGATGACACCCTAGTGCGTAACAAGAGTCAGTCGGGTAGACAATAACACCCCCTTGTTGAATGATACCCACGGCCTGACTGATCAGCCGTTTCTGCGGATTGTCGGGGTGAATTTCGAAAAACTGGCTCATGACTAGCTGAATACGGACCTGATTGCACCAATTGTACGCTCAAGCGGTTCGCAGATTGCATTATCTGCGTCATTACCACTATTTTTTAACGCATGTCCTCACCAGGACATTGGAAATGGAAGAATTCATGATTGCTCGAAAACTGGCTGTTTCAGCAGCCATCAGTATCGCTCTGGCTTTTGCCGGCAACCTGGCTGCCGACGATGAAAAAAAAACGGCTGACGAAAAAACCGACGCTCACACTGAACATAGCCATGACACTAAAAAAACCAAGTCTGCACCCGGCGAGGTTGCCGCTACGGTAAACGACAAGCCAATTTCTTCCCTGTTAGCCGACCGGGTCGGTGAACAGCTTGCAGCACAAGGTCAAAAACCAAATCGCCAGCAGATCGTTGATGAGCTAATCAATCTGGAAATCCTTACGCAGGAAGCAGAGAGAATCAAGCTTAATGACAACGATGAAGTTGCCACAGCCCTTCACTTGCAATACACACAAACTATGGCCAATGCATACCTGGCCGAATTCAGCAATGGTCTGAAAATCAGTGAAGAAGACATTCGAGCCGAATACGAAAAGCAAATCGCTGACATAAAAGTCAGCGAATACAACGCCAGCCACATTCTGCTCGACACCGAAGAAGACGCAAAAATGGTAATTGCAGAATTAAAAAACGGTGGTGATTTCGCTGAGCTTGCCAAAACACATTCAACCGGTCCATCCGGTGCAACAGGTGGCGATCTTGGCTGGTTTCAACCCGAGAACATGGTGCCAGAATTCTCAGCGGCACTTACTACACTTGAAGTTGGTAACACCACTGGCGAGCCTGTAAAAACCGAATTCGGCTGGCACGTTATCCAAATGAACGATACACGAGCCGCAGCAAAACCAGACTATTCGCCTGCTGTTAAAGGCGGTATTCAAAACACACTGCTACGAAAAGCCCTGGCGGAGCATATTGCAGAATTACGCAGTGCGGCTAAAGTAGAAATGCAGTAACCAATTGGTTAACTCCAAACTGGCTAAGTTGCTATTGGCTGAAAGTTAAATCAAATTTGTGTTGTGCAAAGGACTGCACAGCATTCACACCGTAGATAAAGCCACATCCAAATCTCTTTGGATATCGTCAACATCTTCCAATCCAACAGACAACCGTACGAGCCCGTCTGTTACTCCTGAAGCCGCTCTGTCGGCAGCTGAAATTCTGCCATGTGTTGTAGTTGCATTGTGGGTTATTGTTGTGCGCGAATCCCCCAGATTGGCTGTTATCGAGCACAACTTAGTGGCGTCAATTGCTTTCCATGCCGCATCTTTTCCACCGATAAGATCGAACGACAAGATACCACCAGCCGCCTTTTGCTGACGCGTAGCAAGCGCATGGTGTGGGTGTGATTGCAATCCGGGGTAATGCACTCGACCGACCGCTGGGTGCGATTCCAACCAGTGTGCGAGCACGCTGGCATTACGCGAATGTTGAAACATGCGTAACGACAAGGTTTCCAGACCTTTTATAAACACCCATGCGTTAAACGGACTCATACATGGCCCCACACTTCGCATATAGGAAGTCAACTCTTCAATTAGTTCTGTCGAGCCGGTTACCGCACCGCCTACGCAGCGGCCCTGACCGTCCAGATATTTCGTGGCTGAATGAATAACGATATCGGCACCCAGTTGAGTCGGCTTTTGTAATGCAGGAGTACAGAAGCAATTATCAACAACAAGCTTTACCCCAGCGCTGTGCGCAACATTAGCAAGCGCTTTTATATCCGCCACTTCGGTTAATGGATTGGTCGGTGTTTCCAGATAGAGATATCGAGTTTTATCAGTGATAAGGCTGGCCCATTCATCAACATCAAAACTATTGGCCCAACCTGCTTCAATACCGAAGCGTGGCAGAAAGTTCTTGATTTGATTAACGGTACTGCCAAACATGTTGCGTGTGCAAACGATGTGTTCTCCGGCTCGCATGGTACCCATGAAAAGCAAATTGATTGCCGCCATTCCAGAGGCTGTGGCAATACAAGCCTCTGAGCGCTCGAGGGCCGCAAGACGCTTTTCAAATACTTGCACTGTGGGATTTGTAAATCGTGAGTAGGTCAGCCCGGGCGAATCGCCGCTGAATCGGGACGCAGCTTCTGCTGCACTTTTGAATACGAAGCTTGATGTGGTTACGATAGGCTCCGCATGCTCCTGCATAGAGCTACGTTCGAATCCGGCTCGAACTGCCAAAGTATCGTCACCTAACTTATCGTCCTGCTCTGAACTCACTGTAATCTCACTTATCTAGACGCTCATGCTTACGTTATACTGCGAATTTCAACTCTACCCAATTTAGACTAGCGTGCGTTTGCTTTTTCACTTTATTCTACCGGTTGGCATACTTATATTGCCAGCTGCATCACAGGCATCGTTATTATCCACCCGCTGTTTGGTAGAGTTGGATAATGCTGTGGGCCTATACAACGAAGGTAACACCAGATCGGCCCACAACAACCTGGAACAGTTGGCAATAAGCTGTGCACATCTGCCACAAGTCCACCATAACCTGGGTGTTATTGCCGGGATGAGCAAACAATGGAACCAGGCTTATGAGCACTTCCAACGCGCTATAGCCGACGATACTCGCACCGGCATGACCTATTCTCATTTACAGGCCATTCATCAATACAAAGCATCGATGGCTTACAGCAGCGCGCTCGGAGCGAGCGGCAGTATTAATCCACCCACGCTGAGAATGCAGGATTCAACGCATGCAAATGCCGTATTCAAAGCTCCAACAAAGACCACTTTACACAATGTGCCAACTATCGACTATGAGCTTTTTTCGTGGTGGACAGCCGCTGCCACCGATGCATTGCCTGCATGGCTAGAGCATTACGCAGCAGGATATCCTCCGCAGGAAAACGCTGATGCAAGCATTGTTGCCTGGGATGATGTTGGTCGAAATATTTCATTTACCGCTCAAGATGCGGTAGTGGTGTTGAGTTATGAAATGAATGAGGTTCAGAAACGCACATTGTTACTGTTGCGTTTGCAGAATAATCGCTGGAAAATCTATCGGGAGAGCGCGTTATGATTCTACGCTGCCCGAGACGCTTCCTAAGAAAAACAAGCCTTTTTTGCATGCTGGTTTGTGCGTTGGCATCCACGCATACTGTGGTAGCGGATTCAAACCGTTTGGATGCACTGACCGAGCAGACACTTGAAAGCATGTTGTCCGCCAACTGGACGGCTGCCATTCGGCAGGCTGAAGAGCTGGTTGGCTCATTCCCCGACTATGCGCTTGGGCATCTTATTCTGGCAGAAGCGCACACGGTCAGCGCGATGTCTGAGCCATTGCTATCGAGTCTGCCAACCTACTCAACGACACTAATCGATCTGCTACTTGAAGCACGGGCACGGGTGCAACAAATCGAGCAACCAGTGGACGAGGTAAAGCGTGTCAGGTACCGAATTCCAAAGGCGCTTGTTCAGGTAGGAAAACACATCGACCATGTCGTGCTCGTCGACCTTCACGCCTCCAATTTGTATCTGTTCGACACCACAACCAAGATGCCCCGACTGATAAAACAGCATTACATCTCGAGTGGTTCAGGCGGGTTTGGTAAGGTAACTGAAGGCGATCTGAAAACACCACTAGGCATCTACCGTATTGATGGCTTCAGGGGTGATGAGTCATTGCCAGCACTTTACGGTTCCGGCGCTCTGATGTTGAACTACCCCAACGCACTTGATCGATCTTTTGGCAGAACTGGCTCGGGCATTTGGTTGCATGGCAATCCACGTGATAATCGCAGTCGCTCGCCAAGATCGAGCGAAGGCTGTGTCACCATGGCAAACGATCACTTGCTCGACCTTCACAAACACATCAATTTATCGCGTACCACTGTTGTACTAACCAATTCAGTGCAATGGCAAAACGAGAATCAGGTTGCGATTCACCAAGAACGATTTCAGGAATTGTTTGATCAATATCGCAATGCCTGGCTGAACAACGATATTGCAGATCTGGTTTCAATTTACACGCCAAACGCATTGCCTTCTAACATTCGTTATTCAAGCAGCGCATCAGCGCGAAAAGTGTCTTCCAGCAACACCAATCACTCGCCGTCAATTTCGCCAATCGGTATTGAACTAGATTCACTGGCGAAGATGCGAAGCGAGGATGTAACACTTATGCTAACTCCAACCTCAAGTTACGCGAATCAGACGCCGCATCTGATCATGGAATTCAATATGATTGGCTCGCAATCGACCCGGATCACGCTATATTGGGAACAGAACGAGACCGGTTTCTGGCAAATCCGTCGCGAGGAAGTGGATGCCGGCGAAATCTGAATTGAAGACGCAGCTGAATTCGCCGCGGCCCTGCTGCGGTAATCCGTTGACAGGCAGCACCCGCAACTGAAAACAATAAAAATCTAGGTTTTTGGTGATTTAATTTCTGCGACGATTGAAATTGGATTAATGTGACCTTCATCACAAAACTGACCGCCTCTGCAACAAACCCTACCTATTCAACACAGAAAAACCCCAATCTTTGTGACTCTCAGGCCCGGCAGGTGAAATAACCTCCAAAATAGATCAAGTCCTCCAGATTTCGGCCGATTTTTAGTGGTACGTGAGAAAGTCTTTTGCAGGGAATTGCAGTACCAACAATGCTAACTGATGTTTAAGAAACTCTTTAAATCTGAGGATAAGAAGCCTGAGCCACGGCGGCGCGCTAGCGCACCACGGCAGCAGCAGAACCGTACCCAGAAAACAAGAAAGCAACACCATAAAATAGATGTTGCTGACTTGCGAGTGGGTATGTTCGTTGTGGAGCTTGATAAGCCCTGGGAAGAGTCTGGTTTCATGTTTCAGGGACTGGAAATAAAATCAGCAAGCGATATTCAGTCAGTTCAGAAAGAATGCAAATTTGTCTTTGTTGACTTCGACGAATTCACTATCAAGAAAAATAAACCAGCTGAAGGTCTGCCGGCTGCCGCAGGTGCTGGATCAAAAGACGCTGGCGTATCTGTTGAAGACGAATTCGATGCTGCAACGGAAGTTCATTCTCTTGCTGCTGAAGCCGTCTCTACGTTGTTCGAAGAAATCAGACTCGGTGCAGAAGTTGATGGCACTAAAGTTAAACAAGCGGTCAATGGCTGTGTAGATAGTATTCTGCGAAATCCGGATGCATCCGTTTGGCTTACTCGTATAAATGCCAAACACGAAGCGACCGCGCAGCATTCGCTCAATGTTGCGGCTTTAAGTATTGTTATGGCAAAAGCTGCTGGTTTAACCCAACGAGAAATGGAAGACGTTGGTGTTTGCGGCATGCTGCACGATGTTGGTAAAACCAGTATTTCTACCGAAGTGCTGTCAAAAACCGGCGCACTTACACCTGCAGAAATGGCTGAGATGCAAAAGCACACACGCTATGGTCGAGATATTCTTATCTCAACCAAAAGTGTTATGTCTGGTGCGGCCGACGTTGCCCACTCACACCACGAACGTGAGGATGGCCAGGGCTATCCACGAAAATTACCGACTGAATCCATTCCCATGTTTGCCAAGATCGTTGCCATAGCTGAAGCATACGACACAATGACGACCAAACAAACCTATAAAGAAGCCTGCTCGCCTTCTGAAGCACTGCAAGAACTCTACTCCCTCAGAGGCAAGCAATTCGATGAAGACATGGTTATTAAGTTTATCGATGCGGTGGGGATTTTTCCACCAGGCAGTATCATTGAGATGCTAAACGGTGAAATAGGCATTGTGCTGGCTAATACATCAGACAAGTTACGCCCTCGAGCCATAATCATTCTCGACGCTGCAAAGGAACCTGTGCCACAACGCGTAGTTGATTTGTCGCAAATGGACGCTGACAACGAAGGCACCGTCTATCAAATAAAAACCACACTCAGTGATGGTTCTTTTGGTATTGATGTAGCCGATTTCCAACGAGCTGGCCTGCGTATTGGCTAAGGTTCGGCATCAGTACTCGTTAGTGCTGGCAAAATGCAGTAGACTCACCAGACCATAAATTCTTCGAACTGGTTTTCACATGCCTACCCGTGTTTTGGTCCCTTCAGGTGTTCTCGGACTTGGTTTTGATCGCGACGCGCTTGCCAATGGCGTAGCCATGAAGCCAGACATAATCTGTATTGATGGTGGTTCCACCGACAGCGGACCCTTTAGCCTCGGTACCGGCACATCAAAATATTCCCGCGCTGGTTGCAAGTCGGAATGGCGCGAATTAATGATTGCACGAGCGGAGCTGCAAGTTCCATTAGTGATTAGTTCGTGCGGCACATGTGGCTCAGACAACATGGTCGACTGGATGTTCGACATCACGCAAGAACTGGCCATTGAACTAAAGCACACGTTAAAAGTGGCACTGTTGTATAGCGAACAAAGTGCAGACACAATCGTTGCCAAGCTTGACAGCAATCAATACCAAGCGCTCGACCCGGTTTTTCCATTGGAAGAAAGCATAGTTCGCAACTGTACCCATATTGTTGCACTCGCTGGCGCTGAACACATAGCACAAGCGCTAGAATCGCAAGCAGATATTATACTGACCGGGCGCGCCACTGACACTGCCGCAATATGTGCGCTGCCGATTATGCGCGGAGAACACGTTGGCGCAGCCTGGCATGGAGCAAAGATTGCCGAGTGCGGTGCGTTGTGTTCCACCAACCCAATCAGTGGCGTAATTTTACTCGACGTAGATCAACAGGGTTTTAATGTGCAACCAATGGCAAGCGATGCACGTTGCACACCTCATTCTGTATCAGCCCATATGCTGTACGAGAACAGCGATCCTTTTTTGTTGCATGAACCTGGCGGCACGCTTGACGTAACACAAGCGCACTATGAACAAACCGATGAACGCACTGTTCGCGTCATTGGTTCTCAATGGCACGAAGCAAAAAAATACACAGTGAAACTCGAAGCTGCACGGTGCACCGGTTATCAGTCCACCATCATGGCAGTACTCAGAGACACCCACTATGTAGCCAATGCCCGACAATGGCTCGATCGCTTATCTGATTTTCTGGAAAAAGAAATAAACACTGCCATGCGACTCAACAGCGGTGACTATTCGCTCGAATTCAGATTGATTGGTGTGGATTCGGTTCTCGGGGCACTGGAGAACAAAGCTGCAACACCAACCGAGGTCGGTGTACTGGGAATTATTACGGCGAATAGCGAAGAACTCACTGAAGAGATCGCCAAACTAATCAATCCGTTTTTATTGCATTACCCGTTAACCGATAACGAAGCTCTGCCAACGTTTGCCTTCCCTTATTCACCAGCACATTCAAACCGAGGTGCCTTGTACGAATTTTGTATGAATCATGTAATCGAGTTGAATAGCCCAATGGATGCATTTCGAATTGAAACCAGACAGGCAGGCATCTGATGCAACTCGGTGAGCTTGTAGTAAATGTGCGTTCTAAAAATGCCGGACCGTACTGGGTCACCATCGATGTATTTTGTGGCAGCGAAGCTGTTTATTCGCAAGTTCAGGAATTGTTAACGAAAGCCTTCGTGGCGTCACTCTATCAACAACCAGAAGAAACGCTAAAGCACTTTGAACTGCCTGATTTACATGTGTTGAAATTCAGTTTCCCCCGACCCGTTGTGCAAGGCAGTCGCTATGATCGAGACATGCATGGAGCGCAGTACAGTGTATTGTTGTCCGAGCTGGAGATTTCGGCTCATTAAGCCGCAAAGCTAATTAGCATAACAAAAACCAAATTGATATTCCGGTGCTAAACCAATGCTATTTCCTTCGCCACCAATTCTTCAATCACATCAATCATGGCTTTATGGTTGCCATTCACTAAATCAGGGCTTGTAAGATACTTGCCGTTAACCACAACACTTGGGATTGAGCTCACTCCCGAAGTTATGGCCAGTTTATCATCACGCCTCATTTGACCGGTCACGGCAAATGAATTCAACGTTTTCTGGAACTCTCGTTTGTCGATGCTTCTATCCAGAAATTTGACTTGCCCGGCAATGGTTGCATCAGTGCGCAGCCAGAAAGCATTTGCTTGTGCCTTGTCAAAGAGTGGTTTGTATAAACGATCTGTGAGTCCAAAAAACTCTAAAGCGTAAAATAGCCTTGCGGCTTTTTCCCAACTCATGTTGAGAGCCGGAGCAACCCGCGTGTGAATGACTTTGGATGCATTTGCGTTTACCCATTCGGTAAACAGCGGATCAAATTTGTAGCATGGCCGGCACGTAAACCCGCAAAAATGAAGTAACTCAATTCGCGGATCAGTCACTGCCGTTTCACGAGCTAAAGTTTCATACTTACCGGGGTTCGGAGTATCGAGCACCGTATAACCGGGTTTAGCCGGTTGGCTCAGTTTACTTCCGGTTTCCTTTTCTTGTTCGACGGGCGAAACAATTTGTTTCTTTAAGGGTGCTTTGCAACCAGCGGCGATACTGCTGGCAAACAACAAAGATGCTGCTAGTGTCCGTCTGGCAGGGTCAATACCGCTATCGCAATTTTTCACAGTCTTCGCCCTGTCTTTTACCGTCTTACAATTTAACCACGACTTTACCGAAACTGTTCCCCACCAATACATCATTGAGCGCCGCCGGAGCATTTTCTAATCCTTCTACCAGCTGTTCAGTGTAAGTGACACGGCCGTCATCAAGCCAGGAAGACATATCACCAACAAATTCCTGATACGTACTTTTGGGAAAGCTATCAAATATAATGAATCCTTGCACTTTCACTTTCATGCGAAGAATAGTACCCATAATTGCTGGTCCAAAATCCGGACCTTCTGGTAACCCAGTCAGGTTGTACCAGGAAACAACTCCGCACACTGGCATGCGCGCGAACGCATTAAGCAGTGGTAATACTGCATAGAGGACTTTACCGCCCACGTTCTCGAAGTACACATCGATGCCATCAGGACAATGAGCCTTCAATTGTTCAGCAAAATCATCGCTTTTGTGATCAATACAGGCATCGAATCCTAGTGTTTCTAATACGTGGGCGCATTTAGCTGCCCCGCCTGCAATACCGACTACACGACAGCCTTTGATTTTGGCTATTTGCCCAACCGTTGCGCCCACCGGACCGGATGCTGCGGCAACCACCACCGTTTCGCCTGGTTTTGGCTCACCAATTTTTAACAAACCAGCATAAGCGGTGTATCCGGGCATACCTAAAATGCCCAGCGACCACGAAGGATTTTCCGGATTCCTACCTAAGTTAAGTACCTCGTGTCCGTCGGATATTGCATAGTCCTGCCAGCCACTACCCGACAGCACATGATCACCAACAGCGAATCGATCAATGTTTGACGTAACAACTTCAGCAACCACTTGAGCTGTCATCACCTCACCAATTTTTACAGGCTCAGCGTATGACTTAGCGTCGTTCATCCTGCCACGCATATACGGGTCAAGCGAAAGATAGACCGTGCGCAATAACATTTCATTGTCTTGTGCAACTGGTATTTCTGTGGATTCAAGTTTTAATGTATCCTGGTTCGGCAGTCCTTTTGGACGTTCGGCTAGAACAATCTGGCGATTTGTAGAAGTTGTTTGAGTCATAAGTCTTCCCACAGGGTGAGTTCGTGTTTCTTCTGGTTATGGGTAGTAAGAAACATCATGATAAAGCCGAACAGCAGACCAACAAAAAGGGAGCTCAGGACAACGGGCACCAGATGGACTACATTTGATTTAGATTGCACATAGAATAAAAACGCACCAACTAGCACTGCAAAATAGAGGCTACTGTAAATCAGAACCTGTCTGGGCTTTGAGTAGTGAGGCAATCTGACTTCGAAACCGAGAAGTCGCAACAACTTAAATAACAAGGTGTGTGATTGTTTTCTACGCACACCTTTCTCGTGCAACTCCCACATCGCTTTTTCAAGCTTTTCCTGATAACTAGAATTTGACGTAACCATTAACGGACTCGCTTGACTATCGATGTACGGCACAAGGCCGATGTTCTTTTGACTATTACGTTAGATTTTGGTGCTTATTGATTCGAATTGCGCAAAATATTGAGCCATTCGTACCGATTTAATAGCCCATAAGGATTATTTCTCCAATATATGCAAATAGAAATGGGAGTATAATCCTTCCCAGTGTAAGATAGGAGTTTCGAACCCAAGGAGTAGCCAGATTGGAATCATCTCATAAAATTCGGTTAGCCCGCGCAGTCGTTGACATACTCAGGCCTATGATTCAACTTCTAATCCGGCATGAGTTCACACATTCTGAGCTCAATGATCTGATCAGACAAACCTATGTAGAAGTGGCTTACGACAAGTTCAAGCTTCCAGATCAAGACATGAATGTTTCTCGAGTGGCCGTGCTGACTGGTCTGAGTCGCAAAGAAGTCGTTCGTATGCGAGATGGACTAGGCAAAAGCGAGTCTCGACTAAAACTAAAACCCAATCGTGCACAACGTGTGGTGCATGGCTGGCTGAACGATGCCGAATTCCTGGACAAAAAAAAGAACCCACTCGATCTGCCTGTTAAAAACAGTAAGGGCGGAAAAGAGCATGGCAGTTTTGTTGCTTTGGTCAAGCGCTACAGTGGCGACATCACCTATGGCGTGGTGTTGGACGAACTAAACCACATAGGTGTTACGGCACTAACCGATGCGAATACAGTAAGACTGGTCAATAGTGCTTACGTACCCAGAAAAGATGAACTGGAACAGTTTCGCGTTATCGCCACTAGCGTAGCTGATCTGTTCAAAACAGCTGTGCATAATATTGACGCACCTGAAGATGAAATGCGATTTCAACGGCAAGTGATATATACAGATGTCAATGAAGAGTTTGTCGAAGATTTTCAAACCGTATCGTCTGAAAAGGCCGCACTAATTATTGATCAGTTGAACAGAAAATTGTCTCAAAGCCAGGAAAAATCGGAGAAGAAACCCTCTGATGTACAGAAAAGGCTGGGATTCGGAGTGTATTACTTTGAAGAGCCTTCCTCAAAACCAGAGGAAGATCTGGAAGACTGAACTTGAGGAGCAGCGCCAAATCACCCATTTTGTATACCTCGCACGATTAGGTGCGGGGACATAGTTCACAGTAATCCAGACCCGTACAAACTTCGAACTCTTTTCCGAATTGTTACTCCAATGGTGTAACTCTATTGGTTGGATAACACAATGCACGCTTTATCGATGCCCGGTTCTCTTTGTCAAACTGTGGGGCGTTCTACTGTCATAGTGCTGCTCGGCTTGCTTTGTGTGATTCAGGTAAGCACAGTACAAGCGCAAGTCAAAGCGCATGAATTACCCCTTCATGTTATAGCTCGATTCGGCACTCCTCCGGATATTCCGGATGGCTCTTTGGGTAAGCCAGTGGTTAAAGCTTTGGATGCAGCATTCGGTGACAACTTAAAATCAGGCAAATGGGGGCCGGACCAAACTGCGGCAATCGCAACCATAAACGCATCAGGCGATGCTCGCTTAGCGTGGTTAATCAGTGACCTTATGCGAATTGCATCGTCAGACAGTTTACGAAGCCTGTTGGCTGACTCTGCCAGTCAGCTTTTAAAAATAGAGTTTAAAGACAACAATCTTTGGGGTTATACAACTGATCAACTTATCGGCTGGGATATACCCGCACCACCTGACTACCTGAAATACAAACGAAATATCTATACGCTTATCGTGCCCGAATGGAACGAACTATTCCAACCAGGAGACATAGACTGGCGGCATGTTTCATGGGGAGGTGTTCGGATTGACAACAGAGCCTATGACACCACAGAAGAGCCATGCAACTGCATACCCGCAGCTGACAATCCGGAGGTAACCAATGCAGAAGATGCAAAATGGCTAAGAGACGACGACGTGGTTTTTGGTATCGCAGTTAACGACCAGTTTCGTGCTTATCCACGACGCATAATGGAAGTCCGTGAAATGGTCAACGACACGCTGGGTGGTCGTGATCTGGGAATCCCGTATTGCACACTTTGCGCATCAGCACAGGCGTACTTTACTGACGATGTACCAGAAGGCACTGACCGACCTGTTCTTAGAACATCGGGTCTGCTTATTCGTTCAAACAAGGTAATGTACGATCTGAATACGTTTTCAGTGTTCGATACGTTTCGCGGCCATGCGGTGACTGGCGCTCTTGCGGATAAAAAAATCAAGTTGAAACAAGCTGGCGTGGTAACCACAACATGGGGGGATTGGAAGGCTGCACACCCTGACACCACCGTACTGGCAGAATCACTGGCCATGGGCCGAGACTTTGATTTTCGTCACAATCGAGATGCCAACGGTCCGATCTTCCCGATTGGCGATGTCGATCCAAGACTACCTGTTCAGGAAGATATTGTCGGACTGGTGGCAGAGTCAGGAAATGCGGTCGCTTTTCAGTTGAGCAAAGCCGTTGAAAAACTTAACGACGGCGAGCAAATCAAGTTCGAGAATATTCAGCTTGTGCTTGACGGTGGCGGTGTACGCGCAATTGGAAAAGACGGTGAAGACTTGGGTGGGCACCAGGCATTTTGGTTTGCCTGGTCACAATTCTACCCGGATACAAAATTGTGGCCTTTTTTAGATTAGCTTCGACTGGCCAGCTTCTCGTTGGTGTAGTGATTGTCGATTACGAAACCTGCTTTGCGCTAAGCGCCCAACCCCCAGCCAGAGCAAGCAAGCTTCCCCCGCCAATATTGAACCGGCGTTGCGCTTTGGGCGACGACAGCATTCGGCGTGCGCTTGCACCGAACACGGCGTAAAGCGTTGCATTTAATGTTGCCAGTACAACAAAAGTAATTGAAAGAATCCAAAGCTGTGGAGCAGCTGGTACAGCGGTGTCGATAAACTGTGGAAGAAATGCGACGAAGAAAATAATTCCTTTCGGGTTTAATGCGGTAACTAACCATGTGTTACCAAAAAGCTTCCATTGCGAACCTACTCTATCGGCCTCTTCAATAGTAAGAGGAGAGGTTTTGGCTAGCAATAGCTTAATACCCAGATAGATAAGGTATAGACCGCCCGCCCATTTGAGCGCGGTGAACAACCATGCAGAAGTGGCAAGTACAGCTCCCAGCCCAGCAATAGATAAAACCAACGCAGTTGAGTCCCCCAGTGCGACCGCTGCAATGAGCGGAATCCTGGCGCGGTTACCATGAGCTATCGAGTAACTGATAACGGTTAAAATGGTGGGACCGGGAATTATTAACAACACACACGATGCCAGTGCAAAAGCTGCCCAGAGTTCAATCGCCATTTATATTATATTCCCATATTGTTGTTTCATTAGTCGTTGCAGCGCTATGCCAAGTAAAGTGAAAACCCATCATTCAGCTAACAAGACCATCTCAACATCATACTGTAGAATTCAATCAATTCATAAATGTAATCTTTAATCAGGAGTTCAGTATGCTTTCATCAGTTTGTATAGGCACCAATGATATTACAGCAGCCGGACAATTCTATGATGCCGTACTCGGCACCATAGGGATGAAATGTGTTTTTTCTGAATCTCACGAGCGAGGCTATGCTGGGTCGAATGGAAAGATAAGCTTGTACGTTATAGTACCGTTCAACGAACTCAAAGCAACGGTTGGAAATGGAACTCAGTTTAGTTTTTACGCCCCGGACAAGCAAAGTGTACAAGCGTTTCACGCTACGGCTCTGAGTCATGGGGGAACAGACGAAGGTCAACCCGGCCCGCGCGACTATCACCCGGATTACTATGGTGCTTATGTACGCGATCTTGATGGAAACAAGTTACACGTATCTATTGAAATTCAGCACTAGCCGAACACGCTTTAAATGTTGGGAATTTCTGGCACTCTAACCATCAACGAGATTCATGTTACGCAAAAATAGAGATTAGTGTCTTACGTAACAGTGTCGCAAATATTCAATACAGTCATTACCCTTAGCCTTATACTATCCTTTTTTGAGCTATTGCCACTATGATCCTGAAATACATAATCCTGTATGTTGAAAACGTACCTGCAACGATAAAATTCTACAACGATGCATTCGATTTTAAGACCCGGTTCATTCATGAAGCAGAAGACTATGGAGAAATAGACACAGGTACGACCACCCTCGCCTTCTCATCTCTTAAATTAATGAGCGAGCTTGGCAAAAACCCGTCCGTAGCAAACCCCGGCAACCCGGCTTTTGAAATTGCTTTTGAAACTAACGATGTAGAGAAATGGCTGACCAAAGCAGTCAGCAATGGGGCCACACTAGTGCAAGACGTCAAAGAGGAACAGTGGGGTCAGAGAACTGCCTATGTTTCAGACAAAAATGGTTTTCTTATTGAAATTTGCACACCGGTTGGACAGTAGGATTTAGCCGTGTCCAGACTCAAACAATAAGCTGTGTATTTCTCGATTAGCTCGAATCTGCAGTGGCGTATGTCCAAACCATCGGCTCATTTCGCGATTCATGTGAGCCTGATCACAATAACCAGTAGCGCAGGCTGTGTCACTCAGATTTTCTAACTTTAATAAGGCTCTTGCTGCTTTGCGAGCACGTGCAAGCGATAACCAGAAACCTGGAGAAAATCCAGTTTCCGACTTTAACAGGCGCTGTAAACTTCGCACCGAAACCCCAAGCTCCTTCGCAGCAAGCACTACTGATTGAACATCGGAAGCCAGACAGTCCAATGCATCAATAACGCCATCCGATCGGCTGCAAAATTCATCTAGCTGGTCTGAATCAAATAGTTTATTTGCATCGTTGGTAGTCAACCATGCATTCAACTTCCTGGTTTGAATAACCATTCCAGGTTGAAGGCGAATTCCGCGCATACATGTACCGATATTGCTCGGTACTATGTAGGCGCTGTTGCTAAGTTCAGATACGAAACAGGTGCTAACCGAATCACCTTGCTGCCTCAAAATAATATCCTGACAACCATCAGGAATAACAAGTGATGCGCAATTACAATTAGATGTGAACTGCCATACTGAAAGCGCTGACGGGGTAACGGCGGGTTTTACCTTGTACTCGAATTCTTGCATAGTGCGTGTAATCTAGCATGTTGGCAGCGGCAAACACACAATTTAGTTTCGAAAAGCGTGTTGTGGTTGGATCAGTTTATAGCGTGGTAGCTTATTATTTTAATAACGCAGCAATACCCTGAATATGCTCATCTTGAATACCATCAGCAATCAGAGCATCATGCAATGACACGACATACTCTTTGTTCGACCCACTCGGCCCGCGTGAATGCCGAATTTGTTCAGCAATTGTCTTATCTGAAGCATCGCCCAGCCAAGCGGGATTGTAAGGCGGCGCAATGTAAGTTAGCGCATCGATCGAGCCGAGCTCTTTTGTACTTACGCTTAGCTTCTGACGCTCATAGCCGTTCTTTTCACGATAGTCGAGATCTTTCAAGGTTTGTTCAACATCCGCTTCTGCAATACCGAATACCCGCCCTTCACAGTGTTCTCCCGGTAATGGCACCAGCGTCAAAACTCGACCAGGGCATTCGATGGTGCCGCGATGATCGTGCGACCCTTGCCAAAATCGACGCGACCAGTCTGTAACCGTTGCTCTATAGGCTACGACATACGGCATGGAAGGACGCCAGATTATCGAGCCATAACCAAATATCCATAGCCCAATATCATTAACACGTTTCACCACCATTTATATTGATACTCATTTTTTAACAAAAAACTAACTCAAACTTCTATCCAAGATAAGCACTTTTTGCAACCAATCAATCACCTGCCGGACCTCAGGTGCATGACGCTCTTCATGATGGGTGACCAGCCACTGCATATGTTCTAATTCTTCTATCGGTTTCGAGACGCGCTGTATTGCTTCCGTTCCATCACCAATAAATGTTGGCAACACCGTCTTTACTGATCCAACAACCGCCATGTCCAATGCATTGCGCGGATGGGATACTTCTATGAATGGTGCATCACCAGCATTTTCCCTGGCCCATTGAGCAGAGGGAGTTTGTCCCACCACACGAGCCCAGGTTGCTACCTTCTTGTTTGCTGCATAGACTGCGAATTGAATTTTACGTGTTCGCCGGCCGGCCAGGCTTATTTGCGTTGGGCGCTGATTGCGAATACCAATGATCACCTCCCGATGCGCAATATCAAGAACATGATCTGCAGCAATAAACTGTACAAGCACAGATTGTATGTCTAATAGCTCCGAAACGTGTTGACTTAGTAAATGGGTTACCCACGTACCAGCTGAAATTTTTACTCGGCGCATCTTTGGTCCGTTCGCAACAGATACCAACGGATTGATCTCATTTTCCAGTTTTATTGCTGTTTCCAATAACTGTTGCCCGTTCTTCGTCAGTTTGTATCCCCTGGGCAAACGCTCAAACAAATCCTGGCCCAGCTGCTGCTCGAGCGCTAACATTCGACGCCCAAGGGTTGGAGCGCTCTTGCCGGTTGCACCGGCAGCAGCGTTAAGTCCACCCAGACGCGCCACGGATAGAAAAAGTCGCAGATCGTCCCAGTCAAACATCGTTTCATTCATGAAACGAACATTACATTTAAAACCATTGATAACGCAATTGAAAAATGATCTGATACAGCCAGATAAGTCTTATAAACCCACACAGAAGGATACAAATATGCAGTTTCTCGGTAAAAACATTGCCCCACTGGGTCTGGGCTGCTGGCCTATCGGCGGGGAAATGTATACAGCCGACGGCAAATCGGTTGGTTATTCCAATGCAAACGATAAAGAATCAATCAAAGCTTTACACGCAGCCTTTGACAATGGCATTACCCTGTTCGACACAGCTGCCGCTTATGGGGCTGGTCATTCGGAACGTTTACTGGGTAAAGCATTCAAAACAAATTCTGATGTTCAGGTAGCAACCAAAATCGGTATTGAAATTGATGAAACCAGCAAGACGTTGATTGGTGATGAAGTTGAGCCTTCATCCATACTGCCAGCCATTGACCGGTGCCTGACAAGACTTGATCGGGACACTATTGACTTGATGTTGTTACATCAAAACTCACTAGCGATTGAACCTGCCGCTGCTGTGTTTGATGAAATGGATAAAGCGATACAACAGGGGAAAATCAGGTCGTACGGTTGGAGCACAGATTACACAGCAAGTGCCACGGCCATGGCCAGTCGACCCGAGTTTGTTGCTATTGAACACGCGATGCATGTGTTAATGGATGCACCAAATATGCAAAGCGTCGTTCGTGAAAACAATTTGCACGCATTAATTCGTTCTCCCCTGGCGATGGGATTGTTATCGGGTAAATACACAACACAGACTACTCTACCCAACAACGATATTCGTGCAACTAATCAAGACTGGCTGGCGTACTACATCAAGGGCAAACCAAATCCGAAATACATGGATCGCTTTAACGCTGTACGTGAGCTTTTACAAACCGACGGTCGCACCGCTGTACAAGGTGCTCTCGGCTGGTTATGGGCAAAATCTACAGAGAACATTCCTATTCCGGGCGCTCGCACAGTGGAGCAAGTGGAGGGTTTGGCCAATGCAATTGCATTGGGGCCATTACCGGCACAAACGCTAAGTGAGATTACCGACTTGATTGGTGGTGTAAACGAAAGTGATGGCATTAGTGACCGGTGAATACACTGAAGCAATTCGCGTCCAGAGGCATACACTGTAGTAGCGCATTTCAGTACGGCAACCCAACATAGTTAATCGCCATGTTCTCCTGCGCTGCCTCACTGTCTATCAGATTTCGCAATTCTGCTTCCTGTATTTTCGAATCAAAACCGGATTGCCCGGGGAAGCTGTGTAACATAGATGTCATCCACCAGCTAAACCGCTCCACCTTCCACACGCGGCTAAGCGCAGTTTGAGAATAATCGGTTAGTGCCTGTGAGTCATTGTTTTGATAATTCTGCTTTAACGCTTTATACAGATAATATACATCTGATGCGGCGGTGTTTAGTCCTTTAGCACCGGTAGGAGGCACGATATGCGCAGCATCTCCACATAAAAACAATGCGCCCCATTGCATAGGCTCACAAACGAAAGACCGTAATGGTGCTATCGACTTCTCTATTGAGGGCCCTGTTTCTAATATGTCAGCAAATTCATCTGGAATGCGTTTTTTTAACTCTTCCCAGAACTGTATATCGCTCCAATTGTCTGTGCGATCTTTTATCTCGCATTGCACATAGTAGCGACTAAGATTTTCATTACGCATTGAGCACAACGCAAATCCGCGATCGGAGCGTGAGTAGATTAGCTCGTCGTTCACCGGTTTGGTTTCAGATAATATGCCTAACCAACCAAAGGGATAAACTTTTTCATACTCAGTGCGGACATCTTGAGGAATATGTTGGCGACTGACCCCGTGAAATCCATCACAACCGGCAATGAAATCACAAGCAATATACTGTTTCTCACCATTTAACAAGTATTCAACGCTGGGCGAACCTGTTTTTACATCATGCAGCGTTACCTCAGCCACATTGAATATTGTTTTGGCACCGACCTTTTCGCGAGCGTTGTACAAATCCGCTGTTAACTCAGTCTGACCATAGACTGTCACTGGCTTGTCGGTGTATCGACTGAACGGAATCTTTACGGACTGATGATTAACAGCGATTACTGTCCCGTGATGCTGAAGTGACTCCGCTTTCAGTCGTTCATCAGCACCGGCTTCACGCATCAAATCAACCAGGCCACTTTCCAACACACCAGCACGAATTCGCGATAGTACGTAATCGCGAGTCCGACGCTCAAGCACTACAGCATCGATACCGGCGTTGTGCAATAGCTGTCCGAGTAGAAGGCCTGAAGGACCACCGCCTATAATGGCTACCTGTACCCTCATGTTCCGTTAGTCACTAGCGCCAGCAGAGGAACCTTGCGGTTATTTTCATTCCGATCACGAAAGGCGACTTCGATATTTGCTTTAGCCAGATGAGCATGCTCCCTGGCCAGCGCATCTGCGCGGGCACCCTCACCTCTTTCAATCGCCTGAACCAATGCGTGATGATGCTGTTGTCCAACAATAAGCGATGTTTTGAAACGCTCTTGATCTTCACTATTGGATGAAAAAGCACTTGGAGCCGCAAACGGCAATCGACTGGCCCGCTCAACTTCACTTTTAATAAGTTCGTTACCGGCAAGCCGCGCGAGTTCATCATGAAACTGATCGTTCAATTTTGCATAGCCATCAATCGCGTCTATCTCTATTACCTGATCTATTGATAACACGATGCTTTTGATTTGCGACAGATCGGCTTGTGTTGTCCGGCGCTCAGCCGCCATTCGCGCAGCTGTACCTTCGATAACACCGCGTAACTCAATTGCAGTTAGCGCGTCGGCAATAGAGAAGGCTCTGATTTTATAGCCAGCACCTGAGTGTTCCAACAGCCCTTCTTGCTCCAATCGCTGTAGGGCAGCTCGCAGTGGTGTTCGGGAAAGACCAAACGCCTCTGCCAACGGAACTTCACGCAATTTTGTCATTGCCGGCCAATGCCCGGCCACAATCCGGCTGCGCAGTTCCC
>Ga0114956_1000440_pt1 | contig 29794 bp, 23 predicted proteins | sample MaitaG_FD_87304 | JGI IMG/M metagenome (GOLD analysis project Ga0114956, IMG submission 87304) | Marine algal microbial communities from Maine, USA - Maine_Asex2 metaG | ecosystem: Host-associated > Algae > Red algae > Unclassified | place: Maine, USA | collected 2015-01-05
ATTACTCCACAGTAACACTTTTAGCCAAATTTCTTGGCTGGTCTACATTACAACCTCTAAGTAAGGCAATATGATAAGCTAGTAGTTGTAATGGAATTACTGATAGCAGTGGCGTAAGCGTCTCTTCCGTTTCAGGTATTTCAATTACATGATCGGCAATTTCTTTTATTTGAACATCACCTTTGGTTACTATGGCAATTACTTTTCCTTTACGGGCTTTTACCTCTTGTATGTTGCTTAATATTTTCTCATAAGCACTTTTGTTGGTAGCCAAAACTACCACTGGCATATTTTCATCTATTAATGCAATTGGTCCATGCTTCATTTCTGCTGCGGGGTAACCTTCTGCATGTATATATGAAATTTCTTTCAACTTTAAGGCACCTTCTAATGCAACAGGGAAGTTCAATCCTCTTCCTAAATACAAGAAGTTTTCGGCATCTTTAAACTCTTCTGCCAACAATTGTATTTGAGGATCAACTTTTAACACCTCTTCTACCTTGCCAGGTATTAACTCAAATTCATTTAGTATTTGATGAAAACGAGATTTGGTTATGGAACCTGTTTTTTCAGCTCTATACAAAGCCATTAAAGTTAGCACAGTTATTTGGGCTGTAAATGCTTTGGTTGATGCCACTCCAATTTCTGGTCCAGCATGTGTGTATGAACCTGCATGTGTTTCTCTAGAAATACTTGAACCCACCACATTACAAATACCATAAATAGTTGCCTCTTTTTCTTTGGCCAATCTAATGGCGGCTAGGGTATCAGCTGTTTCACCAGATTGTGATACGGCTATTACAACATCTTTATCACTAACTATTGGATTCCTATACCTAAACTCTGACGCGTATTCTACTTCTACAGGCACTCTTGCCAAATCTTCAAACAAGTATTCAGCTACTAAGCATGAGTGCCATGAAGTACCACAGGCAACCATTGTAAACTTATCTGTACCTAATATTTTATTTTCAAAATCAGTTACACCACCCAATAAAATTGTTCCTTGTTTCGATTTTAATCTTCCTCTAAATGAATCTGCAATAGATTTTGGTTGCTCAAAAATTTCTTTAAGCATAAAATGCTCATATCCACCTTTTTCTAAGGCTTCAATTTCCATTTCAACTTCTTGGGTAAATGGTGTAATTAACTCATTACTTATTGATTTGAGCGTTAAACCCGATTTGCGATTTATGATGGCCACCTGCTCATCTTCCATATACACTACATTTCGAGTGTATTCTATAATAGGCGTAGCATCAGATGCTAAAAAATATTCATTTTCTCCAATGCCAATTACCAATGGGCTGCTCTTTCGAGCTGCTACAAGTGTATCAGGTTCATCAGTTGAAAAAACAACTATTGCATAAGCACCATTTACTTCATTTAAAGTAGCACGCACGGCAGCTTCTAAAGTTAAATTATTTTGCTCTTTTATGTACTCAATTAACTGAACCAACACTTCAGTATCAGTATCTGATTTAAAAGCTACGCCTCTTTCAGTCAATATTTTTTTGAACTTTGAGTAGTTCTCAATTATACCATTATGAACCAAGGCAATTTTCCCACTTGAAGAAGTGTGAGGATGCGCATTTACATCATTGGGTTCACCATGAGTTGCCCATCTTGTATGCCCAATGCCAATGGTGCCTTTAGGATCAAACTCACCAATGTGTTTTTTAAGTTTTTCAACCTTCCCCTTTTTCTTATAAACGTTTAACTCCCCATTTAAAATGGCAACTCCTGCGCTATCATAACCGCGATACTCAAGCCGCTCTAAACCTTTAATTAAGATAGGCACTGCTTGTTTATCTCCTATATAAGAAACTATTCCGCACATAATTTACATTGGGGTGTATTTAATATAATAACGCATTTTATATTGTGAATGGTTGCCTCCAGCTAAAACTGCTTTTTGAGGATTAGTTGTCTCAGGAAACGGAGATAGGTAAATTCCATTGTTGTTAAAACCATTGTTAACAATTTCTTGCGATTGCAATGTAACATTAAATCGGTATTCAGTTACGATTGACCCATTAATAAACACTGTCTCTGGCGCTCCTCCTATTCTATAATTTAGGTTAATAAAACTGTATGCCTCATCAGCCAAAATTATTGATTCTCCTTCATCAGTTATCCCTTGCGCCAAAATTCTACTTGGCCCTGTAAATGTATCAACCACCCCACCAGGAAAATCGGTTATCCTGTAAGCAATAATTTCAGCTTTATTAATAATTGCATTACTTAATGTATCCAACATTGGTATTTCAACCTTAACCTTTAAACCTTGCATTGGTTGTGCAAAGCATAAACTATCATTACCCAATGCAGTATTTATATAAGGAGCAGCAATAGAAGAGGCATGGTTGTTTACAAAGTGCCCCGACTTTATTGCGTTGTTAGACAAATCGAATTCATATGATAATGAATCGTTAGAGGCATTTTGATAATACAAAATTCCTTTGGTTATAATGCTGTTAAAGTTCAACCCCATTAAACTTACATTGGTTGTGCTTGATGAGTCAACTGCAATAAGTAAACCATTAAAAAAATTGGCAAACGTACTGTCATTGTCCAAAGCTGCAGTTCCTGCATTAAGAATGCTATTGGCAACAGCAATATCTAACTTTATCCTTAGATGTGGCGCCAATGAATCATTTCCAACGGGATCAACATAATTTGGAGTCATCATAAAATTGGTGCCTATTGGAGTAGGATTGTAGTTAAACGTTTTTCCCGCAAAACTTAAACCATCAGCAAATGTTGGGTCTGTTATTTGATAAACCGAAACATCATACACATCCATGCTTGTGCCATAAAACCCATTATATCTTATCTGAATAATCATAGAATCGGCCACAGCGCCAGTGCCAAAGTTCACATTGTTATCACTCAGTAACATTTGGGTATAAACATCAGCATAAGTTCTTCCGAAAATAGCATCATTTACCAAACCCAATCGGTACAACGATTGATTATCCGTAAACAACGAATCGTAAGTTTCTGTAGTGGTAATTACATCAACCGTATCAGTAATTGATCCAATATTATCAGGAAAAACATCTGCACCAATTTGAGTTGGCTTTTTACAACCAAAAGCAATACCCATAAGGATTAGACAAAAAGGGAGTACTCTTTTTATTAAAAACATATTTAGTTTAAACGTTATTCTTCCAATAACATTTTATAAAATTCCATATAAGATTCAACATAGTTAGTTTCTTGAAAATCTAACGTTGGTATATCTTTTAATGCTTTAAATGCTTTTTCAACTTTAGGATCTAACTCTTCACTGCCTTTTATAACAGCATCAGCATATTGCATAGCCCCTAAATTTAGCTCGGTGTTGTTACCTTCTTTAAAATGCTTTAAGTGCTTAGCGTCAATATTTCCTTTAACAGGAATAATTTTTTCTAAAGATGCATCTAAAGTTTGCTCAAATGAATTCTCATATGCTGAATAAATCAGTTTAGAACCTTCAAATACAGGATCATCAGCAAACTCAGTTTTTAAATACATAGGTATTAAGCTGGTTAACCAACCATTACAATGAATAATGTCTGGCGGCCATCCAAACTTTCTTACGGTTTCAATAACACCTTTACAGAAGAACACTAAACGCTCATGATTGTCTTTAAAAAAGCCATCTTCTCTATTGCGAAAAGCTCCACTTCTTTCAAAAAAATCATCATTATCTAAAAAATACACCTGTATGCGGTAACCCGGCATAGATGCCACTTTAATTACCAAGGGATGATCTTCTTCACCCACAACTATGTTCATTCCCGATAAACGAACAACTTCATGCAATCTATTTCTTCTTTCGTTTATATCGCCAAATCGGGGCATTAATACCCTAACATCCATGCCACCATTTTGTATGGCCGGTGGCAATTGCTTTACTAAGTCAGAAATGTCAGATAAATTGTTGTATGGTTTCATTTCCTGAGTAATCAGGAGTGCTTTCTTTCTACTCATTTAATTAAGAACTTTATTTTATTAGAGTTGATCTAATTAGTTTCTTTAAATTTGGACGGCAAAGATAAGGTTTTTTAAGCATTTAATTTCATTAACTTCCTTCCCGATCTTCTCTTAATATGTGATAGAAATTGCAGTGAAGATTGAAAGTGCTAGAAAATAGATGGTTTTGGAATTTTGTTGTAACAATCCTTATGGTAAAATGCAAAAATTAAGCATAGCGCGCTATTTTGCAGTAATTTCAATCTGTAATAAGTTGTCTATTTAATAATGTGGGTTTAACTTGTTGCCATGTTCATTTTTAAAGAGGTACGCGCTTTGCAAAAGTTTTTGCAAAATCAAAAAGGCAAAATTGGCCTTGTACCTACCATGGGCGCTATTCACAACGGACATTTATCACTAATTAAGAAGTCAATCAAAGAAAATAAGTTGACGGTTTGCAGCATTTTTGTAAATCCTACCCAATTTGATGAAACTAGAGATTTAGCCAAATACCCTAGAATGGAGGCGGAAGATGCTCAAAAACTAATGAGTATTGGCTGTGATGTAATTTTTATTCCATCTGTTGAAGAGGTTTATCCGGGTAAATCTCAAAAACGACAGCTAAAAATTGATCTAGCGGGTATTGATAAAGTATTGGAGGGAGCCTATCGCAAGGGGCATTATGAAGGGGTAATGCAAGTGGTTAACCGATTTATTGTAATTGTTAAACCCAACAATATTTACTTAGGCCAAAAAGACTATCAGCAGTTTTTAATAGTGGAAAAAATGATTAAAGCATTGGGCCATGAAACCCAAGCTGTTTGTTGCGAAATAATTAGAGAAGCAGATGGTTTGGCAATGAGTTCGAGAAATTTAAGACTACCAGCAGCGCATAGAAAAATTGCCGTAGAAATATCACAAAATCTTAAAAAGGTAAAAAGCGCTTATAACAAAAGCGCAGTTACCAAAATAAAGGAGAAGTGCATTGCCGATCTTTCCAAAAATTTTAAGGTAGATTATTTTGAAATTGTTGATGCCAAAACATTACAGCCTATTGTAAATTGGAATGACGCTAAACAAATAATTGCACTTACTGCCGCAAGAATTGGAGAGATAAGATTGATAGACAATATGTTTATTACCACCAATTAATTTTACTTTTGTAATATGTTAATACAGGCATTCAAATCTAAAATACACAGGGTACGCGTTACCCAAGCCGATTTAAATTATGTGGGTAGCATTACCATTGATGAAAACTTATTGGAAGCATCACAAATACAAGTAAATCAGCGAGTACAAATTGTAAATGTAAATAACGGAGAAAGGTTAGAAACTTACGCTATTAAAGGTGAAAGAGGATCTGGCGTTATTTGTTTAAATGGCCCAGCCGCAAGAAAAGTTGAGGTTGGCGATTTAGTTATCATTATAGCTTATTGCTTTATTGAGCCAGATAAATTAGCGAGCCACATACCCATTGTTGTTCACCCTGATGAGAATAACCAAGTAAAATAAATAGTTGAACAGCAATTTAAAAAAGTTCTTACAGTTTATAGGGTCATTTGCCCTAGGCGGAACTATTCTGTTTATAGCAGCTTATGCACTTAAAGGCAAAGAAATTGGATGGCCAGAATATGGTAATACCATTGCTGATGGATTTAAACAAACCAACTATTGGTGGATTGGCTTAAGTTGTGTAATAGCACTCATAAGTCATTTTAGCAGATCGTTAAGATGGCGCATGCTTATATCTCCACTTGGGAAAACACCCAAAATTAAAAACACTTTTTTTGCCATTATGATAGCCTACTTAGTAAACTTAGCCATACCTAGAGGTGGTGAAATTGCAAGATGTGGCATTATTAGCGGAACTTCTAAAGTGCCATTTCAAAAATTATTAGGCACAGCTGTGGCTGATAGAATATTTGACTTAATTGTATTGGTTTTAATGCTTTTTATTGGCTTATTATTCGCTTGGCAAGCAGTTTCCGCAACGGTATTAGAGCCCTTAATTGATAAAGCAAAAAACTTTGCATCAGACAAGGGATTGCTTATTGGAATTGCTCTAGTAGCAATAGTAGTTGCAACCTATTTTCTGGTAAAAATCATTAAGAAATCTAAGTTTTGGGATAAAATAAAAAACGTGTTAGCTGGATTTAAAGAAGGGTTTATCTCAGTAAAAAAATTAGACAAACCATGGTTATTCATATTGCATACCGTAATTATTTGGGTTTGTTATATGTTAATGATTTACGTGTGCTTTAAAGGCTTTCCACCAACGCAACATTTAGGATTAACAGCCGCTTTAGTTACCTTGGTTTTAGCATCATTTGGTATGGTAGTGCCTTCACCAGGTGGCGCAGGCACTTTTCAAATAGGGGTAATTGCAGCAATTGTTGGAATTTATGGAGTTGATAAAGATGCAGGAGCTAGCTTTTCTTTAATAGTATTTATTGCTCAGCAAGGCTTGGTAATTGTTGTTGGTCTAATTTCATTCATACTATTGCCATTGTTAAACAAGAAAACTAATAATGAAGCAACTGCAATTAATTAACAACAAAATTATTCTTCAGGAAAAATTACCTGATTGGATTGCCAAACAAAAAGATAAGAAAGTTGTATTTACAAATGGTTGTTTCGATATTTTGCATTTAGGCCATATCGATTATTTATCAAAAGCTGCCGATTTGGGAGATGTTTTAATTATTGGAGTTAATACTGATGCTTCAACTCAAAAATTAAAAGGCCCACACCGCCCAATAAATGATGAAATACAGAGAACTACCCTCTTAGCTGCCCTAACTTTTGTAGATGCAGTTATTTTATTTGATGAAGAAACACCTATCAATTTAATAACCACCATAACCCCAAACATTTTAGTAAAAGGTGCCGATTACAAAATTGAAAACATTGTGGGTGCAAAATATGTTATTGATAATGGAGGAAGCGTAGAAACTATCGAATTTTTAGAAGGTTATTCTACAACATCTATAGAAAAGAAAATTATTAACCAAGGTAAAGAAGCCTAATACCTATATTTGGCATCTGAAAAATAAGTAATACCATGAATTTTGAGCTAAGTGAAGAGCATTTAATGATTAAAAAAGCTGCAAGAGAATTTGCACAAGCGGAATTGTTACCAGGCGTTATTGAGCGTGACGACAATATGATTTGGGCTGCCGATCAAATCAAACAAATGGGCGAGCTAGGCTTTTTAGGAATGATGGTTGACCCAAAATACAATGGTGGTGGCATGGACACTCTTTCATACGTATTGGCAATGGAAGAAATTTCAAAAATTGACAATTCATGTTCTGTGTTGATGTCGGTTAACAACTCATTGGTTTGTTGGGGCTTGGAAACTTATGGAACTGAAGAGCAAAAACAAGAATATTTAACCAAACTATCTACTGGTGAGTGGATAGGTGCATTTTGTTTATCTGAACCAGAAGCAGGCTCAGATGCTACATCTCAAAGAACAACAGCTATAGACCATGGTGACCATTACATTGTTAATGGAACCAAAAATTGGATAACCAATGGAAACTGTGCTTCCGTCTATTTAGTAATGTGCCAAACAGATAAAGAAGCTGGCCATAGAGGAATTAACTGTTTAATTGTTCCTAAAAGCTCTGAAGGAGTTACTGTTGGTGCTAAAGAAAATAAATTAGGTATTCGTTCATCTGATACACATTCAATTATGTTTCAAGATGTTAAAGTGCCAAAGACCCATAGAATTGGTGAAGAAGGCTTTGGTTTTAAGTTTGCCATGAAAACTTTGAGTGGCGGCCGTATAGGTATTGCAGCGCAAGCCTTAGGTATAGCTCAAGGAGCCTTTGAATTGGCTACCAAGTATTCACAAGAAAGAAGTGCATTTGGTAAAGAAATTTACAAACACCAAGCAATTGCCTTTAAATTGGCCGACATGGCTACTGAAATAGAAGCAGCTAGAATGTTGGTTTACAGGGCAGCATGGTTAAAAGATCAACACTTGCCATATGATCAAGCTGCGGCAATGGCAAAATTATATGCTGCTGAAACTGCAATGAAAGTAACCGTTGAAGCTGTTCAAGTACATGGAGGATATGGTTATGTAAAAGAATACCATGTAGAACGCTTAATGAGAGATGCCAAAATCACACAGATTTATGAAGGCACAAGTGAAGTCCAAAAAATTGTGATAAGCAGAAATTTATTGAAAGGAATTTCCTAAGCCGAAAAACTAGTACCACAACCACAGCTTTCAGTTGCATTGGGATTGTTAAAAATGAATCCTCTGTTGTTTAAGCCATTCACGTAATCTATTTCCATACCGGCAATATACATGCCATGTGCGCTTTCCATTATTACGGGCAATTCATCAACTATAAACTGTTCATCTTTATCCGTTACTTTATCAAAACCCAACAAGTAACTCATGCCTGAACAACCGCCACCTTTTACGCCAACGCGCAAAGCATAGCTCTCATCTAATTCTTTTTCAGCAAAAATTTTCTTCAATTCCTCAAATGCTCCTTCCGTAAAATTTACTGGACAATTTTTGATTACTTCTTTTATTGTATTCATAATATGTATTCAAATTTAAACAACCTTTATCTATAATGAGTAGTTCCTTATAAATATAGAGTTCATACTTAATATCACTTTTCAATGTTTTCATAACATAATAAACCCAAATTATTCGTTATTTCGTTACTATGAAGTTATTACTGTTACTAGATGCAATAGATAATGTATTTGAAATACTAAAATACATCATCCCTTCAATAATTGTATTAATCACGGCAAACATGATTTTGCTTAGGTTTTTTGAGAAAGAACGCGAGCAAAGAATGTATGAAGTGCGCACTAAACAATTGAACCATGCACTGCCGTTGCGCTTACAAGCTTATGAAAGATTGACATTATTTTTAGAACGCATTAGCCCTAGTAGTTTAGTGCATAGAGTTAGAACGCCCGAAATGACTACTAAAGAATTGCACTTAGCCATATTGACCACTGTTAGAAAGGAGTATGAGCACAACCTTACACAACAAATATATGTTTCGCAAAACGCTTGGGATGCTGTAAGTATAGTAAAAGATGAGATAATTAAAGTGATCAATTTAGTAGCACAATCACAGGGTGACAATACCTCAAGTAGAGATTTTAGCAAAGCCATTTTCGAATATTTTATGAATACCAAACAAACTTTACCCACTCAAAAAGGCATAGATATATTAAAAAGTGAAGCGCAACAACTATATTAGTTGCTATGAGTGAAGGGAAAGGAAAATCGAAAGAAAAAAAGCAAAATTTTCAAACCGATTCAGGTATTGAAATTAAAAGTACTTATCCTCCTGAAAACGTTGAGTTAGAAAACCCTGGCGAATTTCCATTTACCAGAGGCATTCATGCCAATATGTACAGAAGCAGGCTTTGGACTATGCGCCAATATGCAGGTTTTTCAACAGCAGAAGAAAGCAATAAAAGATATCACTACTTATTGAAAAATGGGGTAATGGGTTTGTCCGTAGCCTTTGACCTTCCTACACAAATAGGTTACGATAGTAGCCATGAGCTAGCTGAAGGTGAAGTTGGTAAAGTTGGCGTTGCCATAGATTCTATTGAAGATATGCGCAGGTTGTTTAAAGACATTAGTCTGCAAGATGTATCAACTTCAATGACCATTAACTCAACAGGATTTATTTTACTAGCTCTTTACATTGCCGTTGCCAAAGAACAAGGTGCCGATATTAAAAAAATTAGAGGCACCATACAAAATGACATATTAAAGGAGTATGCTGCAAGAGGTACATATATATACCCACCCAAACCAAGCATGCGAATTATTACTGATGTATTTGAATACTGCAGCAAAGAAGTGCCTAGTTGGAACACCATTTCAGTATCTGGCTATCATATTAGAGAGGCAGGCTCAACTGCAGTTCAGGAATTGGCGTTTACCATGGCCAATGGAAAGGCATATTTAAAAGCTGCAATTGATAAAGGCTTAGATATAAATGTATTTGCAAGAAGAATTTCATTTTTCTTTAATGCCCACAACGATTTTTTTGAAGAAATAGCCAAGTTTAGAGCAGCAAGAAAAATTTGGGCAAACATAACTAAAGAGCTAGGTGCTACTGACGTTAAGGCACAAATGTGTAGGTTTCATACTCAAACAGGAGGATCAACCCTAACTGCACAACAACCAATGAATAATATTTCGAGAGTTACTTTACAAGCATTGGCTGCAACATTGGGAGGTACACAATCGCTACACACCAATGGTTATGATGAAGCACTTTCGTTACCAACAGAAGCAGCGGCCAGAGTAGCTTTGAGAACCCAGCAAATAATTGCGCATGAATCGGGCATTGTAAACTCTGTTGATCCTTTGGCAGGATCGTACTTTATTGAATCGCTAACCAATGAAGTTGAGCAAAAAGCGTTGCAATACATTAATAAAATTGATACAATGGGAGGTGCAGTGCAGGCCATTGAAGAAGGATATATTCAAAATGAAATTGCAAAATCATCTTACAAATACACCAATGACATTGAAAGCAATGACAAAATTATTGTTGGAGTAAACAAGTATGAAGTAGAAGAAAATGCCAGTCCGCCAATATTAAAAATTGACGATAGCATTAGGAAAGTGCAAATGGATAAGCTAACTAAATTAAGGAGCGAACGTGACCAAACCAAAGTAGATGCGCTTTTAAAAATTATAGAAACCAAAGCTAAAGACAACGAAAATTTAATGAGCACAGTAGTTGAAGCAGTTGAACATAAAGCTACTTTAGGTGAAATTGCAGATGCATTGCGTAATGTTTTTGGAGAATATCAAGGATGATTAAAAAGACATACATATATATAAGTATAATTTCTCTGTTGCTAGTTGGATGCAAAGTTTTTGACAACACAAAAATTGAACATCTTACTTACAAAGTAGATAATATTGAAAACTCCGAGAGAGGAATTGATGATTTAATATCTCCTTATAAAAGAGCATTAGCAGCTGAAATGGATCAAGTAATCGGATATGCTGAAATGGATTTAACTAAAGGCAAACCAGAATCGTTGCTTGGTAATTGGACAGCAGATGCGATTTTAAAACAAGGCCAAAAGGCATTTGGTAAGCCTATAGATTTTGCTGTAGTTAATTATGGTGGCTTGCGAATACCCTTGCTGCAAAAAGGAGATGTAACCAATGCCGACATTTTTGAGTTAATGCCATTTGATAATATGTTAGTAGTAATTCCAATTAGCGGTGAGCCATTGCTAAAATTGTTTGAAACAATAAATGCTAATGGAGGCTGGCCGGTTTCGAGTGGCGTAAAAATGGAGTTGGTTGATGACAATATGAAAGTGACCATAAATGGCAAACCAATAGAAAGTGATTACTTGTTTCATTTAGTAATATCAGATTATGTTGCAAATGGAGGTGACAATTGTAGCTTCTTAAAACCTCTGCCAAGAAAAGAATTGGGATTGTTGTTTAGGGATGCCTTATTGCAATATGTAAATAATGAAACTGCCCAAGGCAATAAGCTTACAAGTAAATTGGAAAATAGAATTACCTATGCAAAATAGCAGAAGATCATTTTTAAAAAATACGGCACTTACAGCTGCAGCCTTAGGTATTGGGGGGTTTCCTTTGCATGCATTCGCTAAAGATGATTTAGTTAAAGTTACCATTTTGCATACCAATGATGTGCATAGCCGCATTGAACCTTTTCCAACTGACCATAAAAGATATCCGGGCATGGGTGGTTTTGCGCAACGTGCATTATTGATTAATCAGATTCGCAAAGCCGAATCGAATGTGGTTTTGTTAGATGCCGGAGACATGTTTCAAGGCACACCTTACTTTAATAAATATGGTGGGGAATTAGAGTTTAAATTAATGAGCAAAATGGGTTATGATGCCGTAACCCTTGGTAATCATGACTTTGATGCAGGACTAGATGGGCTAAACAAACAGTTACCTCATGCTAATTTCAAAATAGTTTCTTCTAATTACAATTTTGAAGACACATTGTTAAACGGCAAAATAGCAAAGCATACCCTTATTAATAGAGGAGATATTAAGATTGGAGTGTTTGGTTTAGGAATAGAATTGCAAGGTTTGGTTCCAGATAGTTTATATGGCAACACTAAATATTTAGATCCAATTGCAATTGCCAACCAAACAGCCAAGCATTTAAAATTTGATAAAAAATGTGATTTGATTATTTGCCTATCACATTTAGGCCTTTCATATGAAAGTAAAAAGGCAAGTGATGAAATTTTGGCGGCAGAAACTTCAAATATTGATGTAATAATTGGCGGACACACCCATACATTTATGGACAAACCTAAAATGTTGATAAATAAGTTAGAAAAATCCGTTTTAGTTAACCAGGTAGGCTGGGCAGGCGTTTGGCTAGGAAGACTCGACTTTTTCTTTGAAAAAAACAGTAAGAAAAAGGCAAGTATTTCATCACCTGTAATTGTTTCAACTTAGTCAAGAGGTTGCGCTATTTTTTTTCCCAAAAAAAATGTGGAAATTGCACGAACAATGAAACAAAAGCATTAGCTTTATTTCATAATTCCTTAACAAACTAATAGCTAACACCAAATGTCAAAAACCGCTGAAGAAGCTTGGAAAAATTGTTTACAAATCGTTAAGGATAATGTAAGTCAGCAAAGTTTCAGAACATGGTTTGAACCTATCGTTCCAGTAGCACTAGAAGAAAACGTATTAACCATACAAGTGCCAAGTCAATTTTTTTATGAATGGCTTGAGGAACATTATGTAGATCTGCTTAGAAAAACAATTAAGAGAGAAGTTGGAAAAGATGCCCGCTTGGAATACCGCATTGTTGTGGTAGAAAACGGTTCAGGTTATCCACGCCCTTACACCATAAGCATTCCTACCTATGGAAACGGTTCAACCAAAAACCCTGAAGTTGCTGCGCCCATGATTATTGGAGACACCATTAAAAATCCTTTTGTAATACCGGGGTTAAAAAAAGTGAAGATAGATTCTCAACTAAATCCATCTCGCAATTTTGACTCTTTTGTAGAAGGAGATTGCAATAGACTTGCCCGTTCAGCAGGCTTTGCAGTGGCATCCAAACCGGGCGGTACATCATTCAACCCGCTAGTTTTGTATGGAGGAACAGGTATTGGTAAAACACACCTAGCCCATGCAATTGGCCTACAGATTAAAGACACTTTTCCAAGTAAAACTGTACTGTATGTGCAGTCCGAAAAATTTACAAATCAATTTATTGATGCGTTAAAAAACAATGCAGTAAATGATTTTGTACACTTCTATCAATTGATAGATGTATTGATTATTGATGATATTCAATTCTTTGCCAACAAAGAAAGAACTCAGGATATCTTCTTCCACATTTTTAACCATTTACATCAAAATGGCAAGCAGCTGATTCTTACGTCAGACAGAGCACCTAAAGATTTAGAGGGTATGGAAGAAAGATTATTATCCAGGTTTAAGTGGGGCTTAAGTGCTGACCTTCAAATACCTGATTTTGAAACACGCATTGCTATCCTAGAAAAGAAAATGTATGCTGAAGGCATTGAACTACCGAGAGAGGTGGTTGAATTTGTTGCCTACAACATAAACACCAATGTAAGAGAGTTAGAAGGCGCTTTGATTAGCCTACTAGCACAATCTTCATTAAACAGAAAAGAAATTGATCTTGACCTGGCTAAAAAAATCATCAAAAACTTTGTAAAAAACATATCGAGAGAGGTATCAATCGATTTCATACAAAAAACGGTATGCGATTATTTTGAAGTACCACTTGAAAAGCTAAAGGAAAAAACTAGAAAAAGACAAATCGTGCAAGCACGCCAATTAAGTATGTTTTTGGTTAAAAACTTTACTAAGAATTCATTAAAAACTATTGGAAAACATTTTGGAGGAAGAGACCATAGCACCGTAATACACTCGTGCCAAGCAGTTCAAAACCTTATGGATACTGATAATAGTTTTAAAGAGAGTGTAATGGAAATACAAAAGAAAATACAACTAAGTATTTCTTAAATAATTTACATTCTTAATTAGTTAAATGATTACATTTGTGTCCCGCTTGAATTAAGCGGGGCATTCTTTTTTTATTGGAGAGGTGCCGGAGTGGTAACGGAGCAGTTTGCTAAACTGTCAGCACGCAAGTGCTGCCTGGGTTCGAGTCCCAGTCTCTCCGCAAAATTATTGTTCGGGGTGTAGCGCATCCCGAAAGCTTTCGGGACGGTTAGCTCCTACTGAAAGTATTTAAAAATGCTAAATGTATTGTTCGGGGTGTAGCGCAGTCCGGTTAGCGCACCTGTTTTGGGAACAGGGGGTCGCAGGTTCGAATCCTGCTACCCCGACAACTAGAAAGCTCTGTGATTTATCACAGGGCTTTTTTTATTTGAGCGATTGGAACTTGTTCCAAATCGTGAAAAATGAAAAAAGCTGAAAATCATGTAATGATTTTAGGCTTTCTAATTGAATCTCCCACATTTACAGGATCACGTAAGTAATCCTTTCTTACATAATATGTGAAAACGCCTAACTGAATAAAAAAAGCCAATTGCCAAAGGCAAAGCTTTCTAATTGAATCCCCCACATATTCAGGATCACGCAAGTAATCCTGCTACCCCGACATAGAACTATAAAGGCTTTCGGTAATTCCGAGAGCTTTTTTAGTTTAACTTGGTTTACACTTTAGTTTACACTAACATTTTTATCGACAATCAATCCATTAGCTATAACTCTATGCTGTGATAACTTTAGAGTTTTTTTCGACTATCTCTTTTAACAGACTATGATCTAAACTCAAATCAGCAAACAAATGCTTCAACCGCCTATTCTCTTCTTGCAGGGCTTTTAACTCCTTAAGTTGGCTAACATCCATACTAGAATAACGCTGACGCCATTTGTAAAAAGAAGTTTTAATCACTCCTTACTCTCAGCAAATATCATCTACCATTTTACTCATATCGCACTCCTTAAGTACCTTAATAATTTGGCATTCACTAAATATTTTCCTTTTCATATTTAACAGTTTAAAGTTTTTAAAACTGTCTACTTATACATTGTACTATTTTTGAGGAAAGCTACCCTATCACTACTTCACCTTAAATAGTGGCAGCAACATTTGATATACACCCAATTCGTTTATCGCCTCCTTTGCGCTCCACCATAAGTCATGGCCTCTCCTTTACCAAAACCATAGCTAAAGCCAAGAGAAACTACCCTTCCCAATTGTCGGAAAGAATAAGCATCAAAAGTGTCTTCAAAAGTGTAACTCTCTCTCACTCTTGTGTTAAAAACATCTCTAACACTAAAATTTAAAATGGCTTTGCCATTAAGCATTTTATACCTCATGCCCAAATCTGCGTGAAAGTTATCCTCAGAATAGCCTTGCACAGTTTCTACTTTTGAGCGATAATTACCAGAAGCCTCAACATCAAACTTTTTGCTAACCTTAAGTTTTGAAGTCAACTTTGCAGACCATTGATCGTTGCTAAAGTCAAACGATTGGCCTTCATACTCACCTTCTCTAGTAAAGTAGTTGTAATTGGCATCTCCATTAAAGGTTAATTTTTTTACTAGGGAGTATTTAAAGTTTAACTCTAAACCGTTAGTGCTAGAAGTTCCAACATTCTCTGGCGAAAACACATTTACATTGTTTTCAAAGCTCGAAATTCTTTCAATCTTGTCGGTAGTATATCTATGGTAAGCATTTAGGTTAAATGTTACTTTATCATATATAAAAATGCTTCCAACCTCATATGAATCAGTATATTCAGGAGTTAGAGATGGGTTACCCGTTCTAATATTAAAATTATTACGTATGTTAAAAAACGGATTTAAATCCCACAACCTTGGTCTATAAATACGTCTACTATAACCCGCTTGCAATGAAACGCGTTCATTCACTTTATAAGAAGTGTGAGCCGATGGAAACAAATCGATAAAACTCTGACTGTTTTTCTCGTTGGTATTGGTAAGTAGTGTGTTTAAATCTGTTTGCTCAGCTCTTAAACCAACCTTTACTCCCCAAACTTCACCCTCATAAGCGGTGGTGCCATAAACACCTAAAACCTTTTGGTCGAAATTAAATAAGTTGGTTAACCCTTCATCAACCTCATAAACACCATTAACCAAATCACTCACTGTATAATCATTACTTACCTGATTATCTACATATTGCGCACCTGTTTCAATGGTCCAATTTTTATTCAACGGTTTTGTATAGTCAACATTAAACGTGTACTTACCTTCTTCAAACTCAGTTGCAGTAGTTTGATTGTTTCCACCTGTTGTACCAAAAAGTATTTCTTCAGAAAATACAGAAGATTGTTTTTTTCCAAAGTAGTTACCTATTGCACTAAACAACAATTTGTGATCTTTATTGTCTTTAAACTCTTTAGCATATTGCAGCTCGTATTGTAGTTTTGGGTTGGTCGCATCAGTGCTTTCGCTTCTAACCCATTTAGATTCTACATTGTTTGTGCCATCTGTTATATTAAAATTTGTGTTGGATGGTTGATCTTCAATTTCATAAGTAAAACTTCCTGATAGGGTAATTACATTTAGCTTATTGATGTAATAATCTGACCCTAAAATAACATTGTAATAAAATTCATTCCTAGCTTCCATACCCTCTGAACTTAAGGACAATTCTGAAATTTTGTCGGTGTTATTGGATAATACATCAAACTCTCTATCCTTATAACCAACACCTAACTGAGTAAATAAATTGAACTTTTCAGTTCTTTTGTTTAAGCTTAAACCTACACTGTGGTTATGGGGCCAACCCACATTAACTGACACAGATCCATTAACACCTTTATTTTCACTTTTCTTTAAAATTATGTTTATGATTCCTGATGTTCCTTCTGCCTCATATTTTGCAGAAGGGTTAGTTACCACCTCAACCTGCTCAATCATTTCGGCAGTTATTGTACCTAATGCGCCCGACTCATCATCAGCCAATACAGATGGTTTACCATTAATTAAAATTTGCACCCCACTGCTTCCACGCAATGTTACCGCTCCTTCAATATCCACATTAACTGAAGGCACATTATCCAACACTTCTAATGCACTTGCGCCTGATGAGCTTAAATCTTTACCTACATTAAATACTCTTTTATCCAATTTAAACTCGGTGGTAGATTTTTCTCCTGTAACAACAACTTCATCCATAAGCTCTGCATTTTCGCCTAGTTTTATAATGCCCACGTTGGCTTGATTAGCCGTAAAAGCAATGTCATTGACGCGCTTGGTTTCATAACCCAAAAAAGTTACTTCTAAATACACTTCTTTATTGGGGCTTTGTAAGTTAAACCTTCCATTATCATCCGTAATTGTTCCTGTAATTAGTTTATCAGTTTGGGCATTAAAAGCTGCCACGGTAGCATAACTTAAAGCGGCTGAACTATTGGCTTCTTGCACTTGCCCTTTAATGATAAATGTAGATTTTACACCATTGGACTTATCGCCACCTTTTGGTTGACTAAATGATAAGTTTACTTGAAAAAGTAAGGCAATAATCAATAAATACTTCATGAATTTAATTTTTCGGTTCCACAAACTTGAGACATATTCTATTAATAGACTTTTATTGTAAATGATAGTTTAAGAGCTTAACAAAAATTAACCGAAAAAGTGATTTAGTGATTGATTGCCATGAATTGTTGTTTATCAAATTTGTTACAAATACCTAAAAATCGTCCATAGTATTTTATAGCCTGCCATTACACTGCCATAAATAGTACCGGTAACTTTTGAAACTCCAATTCGCTTTCGGTATTTAACAGGCACTTCAGTGCACTTTAGTTTATGACGCGCTGCTTTTACTTGCATTTCAACAGTCCAACCAAAGGTTTCATCTTCCATTTTTAGCTGTTGCAGTTTGTCCCACTTAATAGCTCTAAACGGTCCAAGGTCAGTAAACTCGTAGTTGTAAAACCAACGAATGAGTGTGGTTGCCAGCCAGTTCCCAAATATTTGTTGTGGCATCATGGCACCTTTTTCTTTAACGCCCAAAGCACGGCTGCCTATTACCATGTCAACATCATCATTTAAAATAGGGGCTATAATTTTAGGCAACTCATCAGGGTGATCGCTATAATCGGCATCAATAAAAACAACAATGTCTGGCTGATCATCTTTGGGCTTGGCCTCAAAATATCTTATGCCCTTAAGACAAGCAATTCCATAACCCTTTTGAGTTTCGGTTAACACAGTTGCTCCAGCCTTGGTGGCAACTTCAACCGTATTGTCGGTAGAGTTGTTGTTTACAATTACTACCTCATCAATAACATCTTTAGGAATATCGTTAACCACATGGCCAACCGAACCTTCTTCATTAAATGCTGGTGATATGGTTACTATTTTCATTGAATTTGCAAGTTACAAGAAGAAGATGTGAAACCCACCCCTTGCCCCTCCCAGGAGGGGAATTTAATATCTAATTCAAAACCGTTACCTCATCCCTTCCAATGTGAAAAGGCATAACCTCAGTTTTATCATTGGTAGGGCCATTCTCTAATTTTAGCACTCCACGCGGGCAAACAGCGGCACAAATACCACAACCTACACAACTTGCTCTAACAATATTTTGTCCTTTTTGAGCATATGCTTTAACATCAATACCCATTTCGCAATAGGTTGAGCAGTTGCCACATGAAATGCATTGCCCACCATTTGTGGTAATTCTAAAACGCGAGAAAAACTTTTGCTGGATGCCTAAAATTGCTGCCATTGGGCAACCAAATCTACACCAAACTCGGCTTCCCATTAATGGATAAAAGCCAACTCCTACAACTCCACTAAATGCTGCACCAATTAAAAAGCCATATGTTTGTCTAAGGCCGTTGGAACTAATACCCAATAAATCTTTGCCCGTGAAATAGGTATAAATTACCCAAGCCGTCATAATAGTAACAAAAACCAATACGCTATGTATCATCCAACGTTCAACTTTCCAAGCTTTCATGCTTTTATCAGATAAATGACGAAATGAGTCACCTGCAGTTTCGGCCAAACCACCACAACCACAAACCCAACTGCAATACCAACGCTTACCAAAAAAGTAGGTGAGTATAGGTGAAATTACCAATACCATGGCTAGGCCAAACAATAAAAGTCCCAAACCAAACCAACCCGTTTTAGGATTTAGAATGGAGGCTGCACCGTTTTTCCATTCGGGATTAATTAATGCATTCAAATTATAGCTATCAAAAAAGTAGTAGTTCAATGGCCACATGTTTTTCAAATCCATCCACGGTAAATCACTATTAAACCACTTTAATATTTCGGGCAACATAAAAGCAAAACACAATTGAAAAAACATTACTGAAACGGTACGTATAATTTGGTAACGATTATTACGATATTTAACAATGAATTTTGCTCCTAGTATTAAAATTAAAAAAGTATAAAGCGCACCATATAAAAACCATTGAGTTGCAGCTTGACCAGTAATTGCAAACGACAAAGGATCAAACAAACGAACCAAAGAGGTGCTAGTGCCACCATCATTATAGCCCAGCCATTGCGGGAACCAATATAAAGCCACATAAAAGCCAGTAATAACTATTCCAAATATCCATGCCCATGTTCCTTTGCTAGTAAAACTTCTAAACCAAACACCATCATTTTTTATTCCTTCCGTTTTACCACCATACAAGGCATTGGTATAAAGTGCAACACTAATTGCTCCGCTGGTAAAAAATGCCAACATAAATGGCAAGGGATTGCCATTGCTCCACCCTAACAATGCAAATAGCAAACACAATATGGCCAATCCTGCAAAAACCAATGCTATTTTTTGCTTACCATCTAATGGCGCTAATTGCGAATTGGCCAAACTTAAACTATCATTCGTTCTATTCATAGTAATTTGTAATAGGTTGGTAAATTTTGTTTATCCGAATATCAACTTTTTAAAAGCACTTCTTTTCTTCAATTCAACTTTTAAATTTGGGTTTTCTTGAGTAAACTTTTCAATTATTTCTTGCTCATGTTTATCGTACAACTCGGGGTCAAAATTGGCAGCTTTTAAACCACTCAAAACTTCATTTATAGTTGCTTCTTTGGTTAACCACGCATCAAACAAATGATGGCGCAATCGTATGCCAAAAGTGTTCATTCCTTTAAAAACTTTGGTAGTTTTATCCCAAACAAAGTGCATGCACTTTTTACCATCTTTAGCTTCCCAATAAAAATCGGCTTCATTATCTTTTAATTGTGCCCAAACCATGCCATAAGTTTGGTATTCTATATCTAAAAATTTGGCTGAATTAAACCAATGACCTGGTTGATACTTTACCTTTTCACCACAGATATTTTTAGCCAATGTTTTTCCCTGCATTTTGCCTGTATACCAAACTTGTTCAATCGGTCTTCTATCTGGTAAAGGCTCCTTAAATTCTGCACAATCGCCTATGGCATATACATCAGGCTCATTGGTTTCAAGGTAATGGTTAACCAAAATGCCTCTTTTGTGTTCAATAGTTGTATCTGCAACTATTTTAATGTTAGGACTAACACCAGCTGTAAGAAATACTGCTTGGCAATCTATTTTGTTGCCCGCACTAGTAACTACCCCATTTGCTCTGCCATTTAGCTCAACAATCTCTTCTAACTCAGTTCCTAACTGCAAATCAATATGATGTTCTTTAATATGCTTATTAATTAATACTGATTCTTCAGCAGGAAGCACATTGTTCCAAAAGCTATTTTCCCGAACCAAAAAAGTAACATCAATGCCTCTTGATTGAAGCATTTCGGCCACTTCAATACCAATTAAACCACCACCAACAATTACTGCTCTTTTAATGCCTTTGGTGTTTTGCTCCATTAACTCTAAATCTTGGTAACTATATAGGCCTTGCACACCTTCCAAATCTTGGCCTTTCCAGCCAAACTTATTAGGTTTTGAACCAGTGGCAATTACCAGCTTATCGTAAGGTACCGTTTCGCCTCCCGAGAGGTTTAGTTTTTTACTTTCAACATCAATGGTTTCAACATATGCTTGACGCAAGTTTATCCGATTCTTTTCCCAAAAATAATCTTCATAAGGCTTGGTATCTTCAAACCTCATGTGCCCCATGTATATGTACATTAATGCAGTGCGGGAAAAAAAATGCTTTGTTTCTGCAGAAATAACGGTAATTTGATGGTCACTCCTCTTTCTAACATGCCTAGCGCAAGTTATTCCAGCTATTCCATTACCTATTATTACTATGTGCATTACATTTTATTGGTTGTTAGAAACCCAGTTCAACCAAATTGTGTTTTAATGAAACTTAGGCTTACTGTGAATGTACAATTTAATTACATAGATTAAGCTAAATTTGCATCAATAGTAGTAACTGTCTACACTGAGACAGACAATGTTAAAAGTTGGAACCATTATTGAACTAAGGAGACTAAGATTAAGACAATGAAAACAATTAAAGTAATACTGATAACTATTCTTACGCTAAGTTTTTTCTTAAATGCAAATGCTAAGGATGTTGATGGTGATATATTTTCAACCACCAATGAGTTTTTAGAAACCTATGTTTCCAATGGTGCTGTTGACTATGAATCTATAGTTAATAATAAAGGCGAGCTAAATGATCTAGTTGCTCAATATCAATCGGTAAATCTTAAAAACTACAATGGCAGCGGTAAGAAAGCCTTGTTAATCAATGCTTATAACATATTGGTAATAAAATCTGTAATAGACAACTATCCCACCAATTCGCCAATGGATATTAATGGCTTTTTTGATGGCAAAACTCATTCAATATTTGGCACCAACTTAACGCTCAATCAACTAGAAAAGGAAGTTTTGTTTGGGCAATTTAAAGATGCTAGAATGCATTTTGTATTGGTATGCGCAGCTAAAGGTTGCCCCACAATTGCGCCATACGCATTTACCAGTAGTAATATAGAAAGCAAACTAAACCAACAAACCCGCAATGCTTTAAACAGCAGCTTTATTAAAGTAAATAGTGGTGAAAATAAGGTTGAACTGAGCAAAATATTCGAATGGTATAAAGCTGACTTCACAACCAACGGAAAAACAGTAACTCAATACATCAATCAATTTAGAAATGAAGCAATACCTGAAAACTATGCTGTTTCATTTTACGAATACGACTGGACGTTGAATAAAAAAAAATAGAACTAGGTAACCTTCCTCAAGAGCCCAAAGAATTTCTTCAAGTTGTTGACGGTAGATATGATCTTTTGGCTAACACCTTGCTCAAAAGATCGTCAGCAATACTACTGCACAGAAAAACAGTGGAGTTGAAGCTATTTAACTCTCTTTACACGCAAACTAGCTATTACAACAAAAACGGACAACAATCTGAAAAAGGGCATGATTACCGAGCAACTTTTTTCGCCAGCAACTTTAGAGCTAGCTATGGCCTAAACCATTGGGCAACAATAGGCTTATCAGTATCTGCAGGTTCCATGTTACTTGACACACAAAGCAAAAATGCCACAAAAGTATTTGCTTTTAAAAATGATGGTTTTAGCCACCGCACAGCCATTGGTTATATTTCACCCCAATTAACTTTCTTATTAAAAAACAATAAAGAAAAAGGCTTAAATACAGCTTGGAAAACCATTATAAGAATACCTGTAGCAAATGATTTAGATGGCAGCCAAGGTGGTAAAGGTTACTATGGATTTGACGGTTACACCATCTCCAATTATTTTCTTTTAGACAAAAAGTTTGGCCAAAACTTTACTTTATATATGCAAAGCGGTTTAGTAGGCAGCATTCCTAAAAACCAATTACAACAAGGACAATTGTACTCGCCAGTTGAGTTAATTTTCAGTTATTTCCCTAAGCATAATTACGGCATTTACATAAATAAGGAATGGATTTTTGGAAGCAATGGCAAATTTATTTATTCAGGAAAATTTGGCGGTGGTGCTAAATTTTTACTCTCGCATAATTTTGAAATTGAATTGGCTTATACCAATTATTACACAGGCTTAAACCAAGGTGCAGGCGAAAATGTTGGGTTGGGCTTACGTTTGCTGCACTAACGAATTAAGGTTACATTACCTTTGGTTTCTTGTACTTCCTCATCTAAATAAGTTATTCGAGCATGGTAAATAAAAACGCTTGGATTAAGCTCACTGCCTTTAAATGTTCCATCCCAAGCTCCATTAATTTCTGTAGTTTCAAACACCTTTTCTCCCCAGCGGCTATAAACGCTTAATTCTAAACTTTCCACCCCTTTGGCATAAATTTTAAAAACATCATTGCTTCCATCTCCATTTGGTGAAAACAAATTGGGTATAAAGTAATCCTTATCAACAAAAACCTCAATTGTAACCGTATCTGATGCTATACAACCGTTTACAGTATCAACTACAGTTACCACATAGGTTGTGCTTTTTTTGGGAGCAGCTACCGGCCCAGCACAATCATAACATGATAAATTGGTACCGCCTGTCCATGAGATATTGTAAGTTGACCTTCTATATGGCCCTATATCGGTTACTAGAATAACTTTATCGCCATATTCAATAATTTGATCTTTAACAGTATTTACATAAGTTTCAATTACTAGAACATTCAATGTAGTATCGTAGGTACAACCATCTGCATCTTCACCAAAAAATCTAATTTGTTTATTGCCTCCCGTTGTCCAATTAATATGCAATGGGCCCAAAGGCAAATTGTTTTGGCTGTTCAAATCTCCATCTCCAAAATCCCAAACAATATCGTTGTCAGCATCACCTATTGCTATAATTTTAAATGAATCTTCAATGCAAATAGTATCTGCAAAATCAAATCTGTAACTAATTCCTTGAAAAATTACACTTACGGAGTCTGTAATCGCGCAAGTATCATCAGTAACAGTGAGATAATAAGTTGTAGTATTTAAATAACCCAAAGGCGCTGTAAGTGTAGGATTTTTAATTGTTGTTGATGAAAGCTTTAGTGTGTCGCTAGGTGGATTTGCCGTCCATTTATACTTATAGCTTGATAAGGATATGAAGTTTCCGCCAAGACCAATTGCACTTCCCTGGCAAATTGTTGTATCTGCACCTGCATTTACATTTGGCAACTCACGGTTAAATATTTGCGTTAATACTGGTGCACTTTCGCAACCATTTACAGTTTCCGTTATATATAAGTTTAGTACCGTGCCAATGGCATTGTTGGGCAAATAAGAGGCGCCCATACTATCTAAATTTGTCAAATTAGCATCTAGATAATACTTAATTGAATCTGGATTTACTGCAATTGGAGTTAATGGCTGTAAAATATTTTCTGCACAATAAATTGCATTAGCAACTACTGGAGGCATTGGCGTTGCGATTTCAGTTATTATGGCTGCACCACTTACAGCACCCAAGCAATTTCTATCGCTGCTAGAAATTAATGTATAGGTGCCTGTATCTAATGAATTAAAGTTATAAGGAGTGGCTAAAACTCCATTTACATTGGGCTGCACAACTCCGTTTACAGCATATTCAAACGAAAATGGAGGAATACCAGTAAAATTTATTTGTAATCCTTGAGCTGTTGGATTAGCGCTGCAATACCTACCACCTCCTGAAAGAATTGCTGTTGGACGTGATTTTATTACTACCAACAAGCATGTATCAGAAGCATTACCACATCCATTGGATGCACTAATGCAGACCAGGCCAGTATCAATAGCTCCCCAATTAATTTGAATATTTAAAGTAGATGCACCAGATACAATGGTACCTCCTGTAACAGACCAGTTATATGAAACTGCACCAATTGGCGTAGTAGTTTGATAAATAATACCTGTATCATTCTTACAAACTTGAATGGGTCCTGAAATTGCATCTAGAATTGGTAAGGTAGCATCAACATTCATTAAAATTGAGGCCGAATCGCTACAACCATTTTCAGTATACAGCACCCAGTAAGTAGTGTTAGCCGTAGGAAAAACAGTATCTACTAAACTGCCAACACTTGGTACATCATCAAACCAAACATACGTTCCAGATTGGCCACCATTAAGGCTGCTAAGCACAAAAGTATCGCCCAAACAAATTGCAGGATCTGGAGCAACGGTTACTGATGGAAATGGCACAACGGTTAACAACACCATTAAAGAATCTGTGCAACCTAGCTCGGTATAGGTAACCCAATAATTTGTGCTTACACTTGGAGCCACCCTTTTAACTATTGCACCTGCGCCTGGCACATTATCATACCAAACAAAATCTCCTGACTGTGGCCCATTATAATCGCATAAATTAATACTATCTCCCTCACAAATAGTGGGTAACATTAAGGTTGAAAATATAGGTATTGGATTTACGTTTATAGAAACCATGGCAGAATCGCTACAGCCATTTTCAGTATATAAAACCCAATACACAGTTGTATCCACAGGTGCAACAACACTTACTGAATTGTTGCCACTGGGATTGCCTAAAAAATATTCAAACACACCTGGTTCGGGACCGTTTAATAACGACAAATCATAGGATTCGCCAAAACAAATGGTGGGGTTAGGGTTATTGGTAAAAGTGGGAATTGGATTGGGTGCAATAACCAATTTAGCACTATCAATACAATTTAGGTTTGTTGCCATAACCCAATATGTTGTGGCAGTTGCTGGCGACACATTGGTTACCACATTACCCACGGAAGGAACATTGTCATACCAACTAAGCGTTCCTGCAGGAAATGCTAATAAACTTGTTAAATCAAAAGTTTCTCCATTACAAATTTTAATGGTATCGGCAAAAGTAAATGCCGGCAATTGTGTTACGGTTACGGCAACCAATTGAGTATCAAAACAGCCAAGGTTATTGGTTATAAAACTGTAAATAATATTGCTATCTGGGCTTCCAACCGGATTTAGAATGGCTGAGTCGTTTAAGGTACCTCCAGGACTCCAATAAAATGGTACCGTTTTATCAATTGAAGCTTGCAGACTAACATTGTCGTATGCGCATATTGTAGTGTCGTTAGATACATTTACAACTAACTCATCATTTATATTAATATCAATGGTATCAAAAGAGGTTCCTATACATGTAGTATCTGAAATAATTAACCTAACAGTTTCATTGCCTTCACTTATTAAATCGGTTGTAGGATCTATTGTTAAAGTATTAGAAGCCACGCCTGCTGGTATTGTAATGTTGCTTGGTATTGTAGTATAATCAATTCCGTTGGTAGCACTACCTTGTATTAGGTATTTTATTTTTATTGGGTTAGATGTTACAGGCGAGCGAGTAAACTGAATCACCGCTGGTCGACAATCTTCAATTGCTATATTGTTACCATTACTATTAGGATAGGTAATTGAAGTAGAGAGGCTATTATTTGATTGCAAACTATTCGATTCCAAAAAAACTCCTGAATCGTTTTGGTCATCACCTGCATCAGCTATTGCTAATTTTAAACTATAAGTTTGACATGGAACAACGGCTACAATGGCTTGTATTTTTGTGGTAAAACCATCAAATTCTACAGTAGTACCACCAGTATTATCTACATAAAAAGCTGAACTTGTTAAATTACAACTTGGAGGAAATGGCGCAAAAGCAAAAGTACCAACTGTACCCCTATTAACTGAATTTATTGCTATTTCGGTAGTAGAGCCTGGTACCAAGGCAATATTTTCTTGTGCATATGTTCCTCCAGCAGGATTTGTGCCTGTTATAAAAAAGCCAAAAACATCATTAAAGTCACTGCACACAAATTCAGGATATTCTTCTGAAGCAAAAACATAGTTAAATTTTATAGTATCACTTTCAGGAACAAAGTCGAATTGTAATACACAGGCATCTTCTGTGTTAAAGCCTGATATTGCATCAAGCAATGCATCTCCAGGAGCACTGTATTGGGTAGTTCTTGTAGTAGAAGAATTGGGACCAACTGCATTTAGTGCATTACCGGTGCCTAAATAAATACCTGAGTTAATTCCAATATTTGAAGCAGCGCCATTAAATGTTCCACTTGCTGTATTAGGGCATGTTTTTGTGACTGCCGAAATCGTTACCCCATTACCAGCTAAATCTTGTACCAATTGATTTGCATTGCTGTTAATGGTAACCGACAATTGGGCAAATGTTACATTAACCGACAAAACTACGCTCAATAGCAAACATAATAGGCAACATTTCTTATCTCCAATTCTCATCTCCCGCAAAAATCCATTTTAAAAAAGTTAGTGCTTGTTAATAATATGTTGCATTTAATATTTTAAGGTAGTACACCTTGTTAACGTAATAAATAAATGTATGGTTAGGTATTTATGCCCATTAAAAAAGTCTGGCACATTATGGCTTATCTTTAAGTGTGCTGTTTTATTTATTCATTAAGCGACCAATCGTAATCTAAATAACTTGGCTTAACACCTTCATTTATTTTAACCTCACTGTATTGATTAATAAATTCAACCAAGGTCATCTCCTTTGTAAAATCGCCAGTAAACCAGTTAAAAATGCTTGAAATTTGAGGATTATCTGGTGTAATTTTATTTCTCTTTTCATCATTAACAAAAGAGGCAGCTTGCTCATCTAATTGTTGATCTAACTTTTCACTAGTAAAAGCTTCATTTCTTAAAGCTGGGCAAGAGTATGATGCGCAGTTAACAGCAAAATGTATTCTAGGTTCATCAAAACGCTTTCTAATAATACCGTGTTCAATTTTATTTAAGTCTAATTTTTCTCCACCAATTTCAAAAAACTTAATATCCCAAACAGAGTTTACAAATGTGATTCCTTTTTTAATGTCTTTTATACTCTCTAAAGGATAGTTTCTTATAATTAGCTGTATGGTAAATCCATTGTAGGCATTTATCCAATAAGCCAATTGCTCTTCATCACTCCATTTGGTTGATGGTGGGTTGGTGCTTAAATCATTCAAATACTTGTTTAACAGCAAAGAATCTTCTATAAAGCCTTTATAGTTAACCAAACCATCATTGGTTACATTCTTTTTTAAGAGCTGTGAAAATTGGTCATGATCTACCAATTTGGTGTCAGTGCTTTTGTAAAATTTACCACTGCCACAACCTTGAGAGAAAAACAAAACTATGATTACGATTAAAATGTTAAATTTCATTGAAGGATTTGAGTTTCAAAAGGGATACACACAAGATTACAAAGCTATATTCATTTTAGTTGTCATTTACCTTACCTATTAATAATAAGTAACTTAATTTAAAATCAGTAGTCTAAAGAGGTATATTGCACAAATATTGTAATGTTTATGGTACTTTTGTGCAACAAAATTTAAGGAGTGTGAAAGGAATAGTTTTAGCAGGAGGTTCAGGAACAAGGTTGTATCCAATAACCATGGGTATCAGTAAACAATTGATGCCAATTTATGATAAGCCAATGATTTATTATCCTATATCTACATTAATGTCGGCAGGCATAAATGAGATTTTGATAATTTCTACTCCTGAAGACAAAGCAAATTTTGAAAAGCTATTGGGTGATGGCAGTAAGTATGGTTGCAAATTCGAATACGCAATACAAGAAATACCTAATGGATTAGCACAAGCCTTTGTGATAGGTGAATCATTTATTGGCAACGATAAAGTTGCGTTGGTTTTAGGTGACAATATTTTTTATGGCACCGGTTTAGACAAATTATTGAAAGCGCATAGTAATCCAACAGGTGGTGTAGTATTTGCATATCATGTTAGCGACCCTGAACGATATGGAGTTGTTGAATTTGATGAGCATCAGAATGCAAAATCCATAGAAGAAAAACCTGCTAATCCTAAATCTAATTATGCTGTACCTGGCTTATACTTTTATGACAATAGTGTGGTAGAAATAGCTAAAAACCTAAAGCCAAGTGCCCGTGGAGAGTATGAAATTACTGATGTAAACAAAGCATATTTAGAACAAGGAAATTTACAAGTAGGTATTTTAGATCGTGGTACTGCTTGGTTAGATACGGGTACGTTTCAATCATTAATGCAGGCAAGCCAATTTGTGCAAGTTATTGAAGAAAGGCAAGGCTTAAAAATTGGATGTATAGAGGAAAAAGCTTTTGCGAATGGGTTTATAAGTAAACAAGATTTGAAAAACTTGGCTGAACCACTAATGAAAAGTGGCTATGGCAAGTATTTAATGCAAATGGTTGAACACTATGTATAAAAGAAAGATTTTAGTTACCGGCGGGGCTGGCTTTATTGGCAGCTCACTAGCAGAAAGGTTGGTTAAAGATGCTGAAAATTTAGTAATCATAGTAGACAATTTGTTTACTGGCTCTACTGATAACATACCAGAATCACCGCATGATAATTGTCGCTTTGTAAAGTGTGATGTAAACAATTACTACGAAATTTCTCAAGTAATGCAGTCAACTGCATTTGATTACGTTTTTCACTATGCGGCAGTAGTTGGAGTTAAAAGAACGTTAGCAAACCCAGTAACCGTGCTAGACGATATTCAGGGAATTAAAAACATTTTAGATCTATCAAAAAATACAGGAGTCAAACGAGTATTTTACGCATCATCATCTGAAATCTATGGTGAATCTGTAGAGTTTCCTCAAAACGAAACTTCTACCCCGCTTAACTCTAGGCTGCCTTATGCAGTAGTAAAAAACATTGGTGAAGCTTACCTAAAATCATATAAACAAGAATACGGTATCGACTTTACTATTTTTAGATTTTTTAACACCTACGGAGCAAAGCAAACAAAAGACTTTGTGGTTTCTAAATTTATAAGGGCGGCAAAAAGCAATGAACCAATAACCATTTATGGAGACGGGTTACAAACGCGCACCTTTTGCTATGTAGATGACAATGTTTCAGCTGCACTTAAGTGCTTGTATGAAGATTTATACATAAATGATGTAATTAA
>Ga0114956_1000441_pt1 | contig 29775 bp, 30 predicted proteins | sample MaitaG_FD_87304 | JGI IMG/M metagenome (GOLD analysis project Ga0114956, IMG submission 87304) | Marine algal microbial communities from Maine, USA - Maine_Asex2 metaG | ecosystem: Host-associated > Algae > Red algae > Unclassified | place: Maine, USA | collected 2015-01-05
AAATTAGATTATCGACTTCTGGGCCAATGCCGCCCAGAATGCCAAATATAAATTGAATGAAGACGGGCGCTTTAAACATGCCGGTATCCATACAGAATTTCAAATTGTAAAGATGGCCAACATCGTAACATTCATGTTCGAATTTAACACCGTGCTTTCCACCCAGAGCATCAGCGACAGTTTTAATATCTCTGAACGTGTTTCGGAATATATAGGTGTCTGAGTTTTCAACATACTCTTGCTCCCAATCATGCTTCCATTCATCGTAGCGAGAAGCAAGCGGATGAAATGAAAAATTCATTGAGCCCATATTAAGCGAACACATCTCGGGTGAGAATCGGTTTGCCGGTGCAATGCGATCTTCAATACTGGTTTTCAAGCTACCACCGGTGGATATATTAACTACCGCATTAGTGGATTGTTTTATACGCTGCAAAAATGGCGTGAAATCATCGGGGTTAATCGACACAGAACCGTCAAGCGGATTTCTTGCGTGCAAATGCAAAATGGATGCGCCCGCTTCGGAAGCTTCTATCGCTTGGCGAGCGATGTCATCCGCGGTATAGGGAAGCGCATTCGACATAGTAGGCGTATGAATAGCACCGGTTACAGCACATGTGACAATTGTCTTGTTACGAGCCATGAGTTATTCCTTTTTAGAAATGACGCGTCGCGTCATTGGAAAAAATTCGATACCAAAGCGGGATTTTACAAATCCCCATATTCCATTGGGCGCAAACAGCATGATGACGATGGCAGTAATACCAAGAATAACAAGATAAGCGGTACCAAGGTCTGCCAACATTTCGCGCAATAAAAAATACAGTAATGTTCCGATTATTGGGCCTTCAAGTGTACCGATACCCCCTATAACGACAATAAAGATGACGAAGGCAGTCCAGTCGTTAACACTGAACGCTGCATCGGGGCTGATTCTTAGTTTTTGTAAAAAAATGAGCGCACCTAAAACAGCGGTAAGCCCAGCGGTAAAGATATAAACAAAAAATTTAGTACGCCAAATATTAATGCCCAACGATTCGGCAGCAAGCTCGTTGTCCCTTATTGCCGTCATGGCTAATCCTGTACGCGAGCGCAGAAACAAAAAAACTAGAGCAACTATTAATACCAATACAGCAAATGCTGCCCAATAGCTCAGACTCTCTCGACCCGAACGACTTGCAGCAATCGACTTAACAACATTAACGGGCAGGCTGGTTCCAGAGCCACCGCCAAGAGATGTCATTTGCGCGAAAGATAATCGAAACACCTCTGCCACAACCCAGGTGCCAATAGCGAAGTAAGCGCCATGCAACCTGAAAATAAGAACTGCTACCGGTACCGCGATCAAGACACCGAGAATACCGATAACGGGTAGCAAGGCCAATGGCGTTACGCCAGTATTTATGGCTAAGGCAAATAGTAAATAGCCTCCAAAACCGACGTAAGCTTGTTGTCCAACGGATACTAATCCGGCATAACCTGCTAGTAGATTCCAAAGGTAGGCGAGCCCGAGGTATAAGAATATTTCACTCAAGAACCGAAGGTCGGCTCGACCAGCCCACAAGGGTGCAGTACACAGCATAATAAAAGTAACTGCAAGCAGCAATAGAAACACGTTACTGCTACGCGAATTACGCGTAACGAGCGTATTCAATGTGACACCCGAGGAAATAGACCGTTAGGCTTAATGGCTAGTACAAGCAGAAAAACAATGTGCCCAGACAGTTGCTGCCAGCCCGGATTAATTTGCGCTCCAATACCTTGAGCAACGCCCAGGATAATGCCGCCAAACAAAGTACCCCATAAATTACACAAGCCACCGATGATGACTGCCTCGAAACCAAAAATAAGTCTAGTCGGGCCACTGGCCGGATCGAACGACGTTCGTGTGCCTAGAAATATGCCTGCTATAGCCACCACTGCAAGTGAAAGTGCCATGGCCATGCTAAAGATGTGTTTTTTGTTCAAACCCATTAGTTGGGCTATGTCGGCGTTGTCTGATGTGGCTCTAAATGCTCTTCCCAGAGCCGTGTGATAGAAGAGCCATTGTAGTGAAGCGATAACAGCAACGGCGACTGTGAACATGAGCAACGGTAATATACCAATGTTCAGAGAGCCTAATGACAAGCTAGCCGTTTCCAGGTTACCAGCGTTTAATTTTTGAGGGTCAGCGCTGAATACTTCGAGTAAGGAATTTTGCAGGATAACCGACAACCCGAATGTCACTAGTAAGGGTGGAAGAATATCGTCACCCATGGTTCGATTAAGCACCAGGTATTGCAATAAATAACCCACTACTGCCATTGCAGGCACAACGATTATAAGTGACGTTAACGGGTGCATATTGAGCGTGGAAGTGACGACTAATCCGAGAAACGCTGCGAGCACGATAAAATCACCATGAGCTATATTGACCAATCGCATAATGCCAAAGATTAACGACAAGCCAGCTGCGAATAATGCATACAAACCGCCTAACAAAATGCCTTGCACAATGGCATTAATCCAAACCATTATATTTTCCCAAAATAGGCTTGACTGACATCGTCTCTACTGATGGAGTCGGTAGAGCCAGTAAGCGTAATTTTACCTTCTGATAAACAGTAACATCGTTTAGCGATAGACAATGCCCGGCTAATATCTTGTTCAACAATCAGCGCGCTGAGCCCGTTATCGATAATGTCTGGCAAGGCGTCGTAGATCTGATTGATAATAATGGGTGCTAAACCCAAACTAATTTCATCGAACAAAATAATTTCCGGGTTAGACATAAGTGCACGACCAATAGCCACCATTTGTTGTTGGCCACCTGACAGCGTTGTTGCACCTTGACGGCGCCTTTCACCGAGTACCGGAAATAAATCATAGACGCGCTTGAGCGTCCAAAACCCGGCGCGTTTGTTTTGCGCACCAATTTTAAGGTTTTCTTCAACACTTAAAGACGGAAATAGTTGCCGCCCTTCAGGAACCATGGCAATGCCCAATTTTGCTATTTGGTCTGCACGTAAATGCCCGATGGCTTGGCCGTTCCAAAGCACCATAGTAGTATCACAGTCTATTAACCCCGTAATAGTGCGCATGGTTGTTGTTTTACCCGCGCCATTAGAGCCGATAAGCGAGACGACTTCGTTCTTGTCGACACGAACATCAATGCCAAACAATGCCTGAAAATCGCCATAGAAGCTGGTTAGCCCTTTGGTTTCAAGCATCAGCCGCCAAGCCCATGTAATTTTCTTGTACCACTGCGCTATTGATAACGGTGTGCGGATCGCCGTCGGCAATGACTTTACCGAAGTCAAGCACAATTAGCCTTTCTACAACGGCTAACAATGCATGGACCACGTGCTCTATCCACACAATAGTGACGCCTGTGCTACGGATGTCTTGAATAGTTTGTATCAATGCCTGGCATTCGTTATCGGTTAGGCCTCCGGCGATTTCGTCTAACAAGAGTAATGATGGGTTAGATGCCAGTGCCCGAGTTAGTTCTAGTCGCTTGCGCTCGAGCAACGTTAGCGATCCTGCAAGATCATTTACGCGTGAAAATAGTCCGGTTTTCTGCAACGCATCGATACTGGTTGCCTGAGCCCGTTGTGTACCTTGTCTGGCACCGTGCGTTGCGGCCACCAACACGTTCTCATACACCGACATAGCAGCAAAGGGTTGAGGAATTTGGAAAGAGCGTGCTATGCCATTTCTACAACGGCTTGCACTATCGAGTGCTGTGATATTTTTATTACGGAAGACAATCTGGCCTGAATCGGGTTGCAGTGTGCCGGTGATGAGGTTAAACAGGGAAGTTTTACCGGCCCCATTCGGGCCGATAATGCCCAGGGCTTCGCCATTGCTTATAGAAAAGTCGATAGCATCAGCCACAACTACGCTGCCGAATGATTTCGACAGCGCGTTGCATTGTAGTATTGCAGTCATAGTGTTGTCGAATTAGCTGACACCAAGGTGACAAGCACAAAATTCAGCTTGAGCATCTTATAGATCAGCGAAACTCATTCTTTAACTCAGCAAGTTTAACTCAACAACTTTAACTCTCCACCAACGGGAATCTCTGGCGCTTGCGGATTAGTAGTTATAACCAGCTCCATGGCGTCGCCTTGTTTTTGCCATTGGCCAGCGACCAGTGGTGTTTTAGTTACATTCTTTACCGGGCCTTTAGACCAATCGACACTACCCACTATTGTGGACATGTTGGTACCAGCAATAGCTGAGACGATCGCTGCCGGGTCTTCTAAATCTTCGGCGCGGGAAACCACATCGCGTACCACTTCAAACAGTGCGTGCTTAAACCCGATCGGTTGAGTCCAGGGGCGTCCAGTTTCAGCCGTGTAGCTATCGGCAAGTGCTTTCGCGCTTTGATTGGTCAAAGACGAGGTAAACGGATGATTAGGTGACCACCATATTTCAGATGTTAAACCGTCACCTCGATCACCAAGAGAGTCAATAACCGACGGGAACAATAATGCTTTGCCGATGGTGACTACTTTAGGCTTGAAATTTTGCTGAGCAGCTTGCGACCAAAATGTGGCAAAGTCAGGCGGTATCATATTACCCGTAACGATTTCACAGCCAGCATCTTTAAATGCCGAAATAAAACTGGAAAAATCGTCATTTAAAGGTTGGTAGCGGCCTGGGTCTATTAAGGCATAGCCATTCTCTTTCAATGGTGGGGGTAAGCCCAGCTTTGCATCACCCCAGGCATTTCCATCGGCATCGTTGGGAAATATTCCTGCAACGGTTTTGGCTGCACCTGAGCTATCCCAAAGCGCGAGAAAGTTAGCGATAACATCCTCAAGGCCCCAGAAGAAATGGTACGTATATTCAAAACCTTCGGCCGGGTTACCGTTGCGGCCAAAGAAGTAAGGTTGCCATGGGCAGTCGGTGGTTATGCAAGGCACCTCGTTCACTTCTGCTTGGTCAGCTACCGGATTAGTGGTGTCGGGAGTTGATGTTGCCACCATGATGTTGACTTCATCGCTAAGGATTAAGTCGGCTGCTACCTCGGCAGCTCTATTAGGGTTTGATTGACTGTCTTTGGCAATAATTTCTATATCATAGGTCTTGCCATTATTTTCAACGCCACCCGATAAGGCAGCTTGAACACCCTTAAGCACAAAATCATCGGCTTCACCAAAGCCTGCCAGGGGCCCGGTTTTAGGGCTGACAAAACCGACTTTGATTTTTGGGTTTGCAGCATAAGCTTGCGTGTGTTTAAGTATGGCGGGGGCAGCGATTGCTGCACCGATTCCCTTGACAATATTACGTCTTGTAGTTGAAACTTTCATAAACTCCTCCGGTATTACACTCCATAGAGTGTTTTGTGTCATAACTCGTTGTAGCGATTTTGTTTCTGGCCGTACTACTCCAGAATTTTTTCAAGCTGAAGCAAATGTTTTGAAACTTTCTTCGCGCTCGCCTGTGCATCCGTTGATTTCCACTTTTGAAAACCTTCACCAGACTTCATACCCAGTTTGCCAGAGTCGACTAGCGTTGATAGCAGAGGCGAGGGTGCAGGTGAGCTTTCCAGATCGTGTAGTACTTGTTCATGTATAGCCTGTGTCAGGTCTGTGCCAACCAGGTCTGCGTTTTCCATTGGTCCGAGCACTGCCAAGCGTCGCCCAAAACTTTGTTTGACCACCAGATCGACTGCGTCTGCAGTGCAGATACCGTTCTCAACCAGACTTATCGCTTCGCGCCAGAGAGCATGTTGTAAGCGATTGCCAATAAAGCCAGGCACATCTTTTTCGACACGTACCGGCGATTTTCCGGAATCTGCTAGCAATTGATACGTGCTTTCCACCGTTTCTTCGTCAGTCCATTGGGTACGAATAACTTCAACCAACGGAATAATGTGTGGAGGATTCCACCAATGTGTACCCACAGCACGTTCCTTAGTTTTTAAATCCTCCATTATTGATGTAATGGGGATAACGGACGTGTTTGAGGCAAGCACGCAGTGTGCAGGCGCTAGTTGTTCGATTTGTGCAAACAGGGACTTTTTAAGTGCGAGGTTTTCCGGGGCAGCTTCGATAACAAAGTCTGCATTGGCAACCGCTGCATCCAATGCTGCTTCGGTTTGAACGCAGGCCAGTATCGACGGGATAGACGCTTCATCAACGCTGAGATTTACCAGCGATTCGCGAATACGAGCGTGTAACGAGGCGAGGGCATTGGTCTCTGGGTCTTGCACAATAATATTGTGCCCATGACGTGCGAACACTAACGCGATGCCATGTCCCATCAGGCCAGCGCCAATAACGCTTATGTTATGGCTTTTGTTATGGGTATGGGTCATCCTGCTGTATAACCACCATCAGCGTATAAAATGTGCCCGGTGTAAAAATCGGAAGCACTGGATGCAAGAAACAACAATGGGCCGGCTAAATCTTCCGGCTCACCTAAGCGGCCCTTGGGTACACGAGAAAGAAACCCGGCGCGCACCGTATTAGCCTGTTCGTTATCCTCAAACATCCACGCGGTTAGGGGCGAACGAAATACGGTGGGCGCGATAGCGTTTACCGTAATGCCGCTTGGGCCAAGTTCGCAACCCAGTGCTTTTGTCATACCATCAACAGCAGATTTAGAAGAACAATAAGCGGTGTAGCCTGCTGGGTGCCCAAGTAATCCACGTGCAGACGATACGAGTACGATTTTTCCGCCATCACCTTGTGCTTTCATTTGCTTTGTCGCTGAGCGCGCAAGCAACCAGCTTTGTGTGACGTTGGCATCCATCACATCGGTGAATGTGCTTGGGTCCATGTCCTCGATTTTTGCAACTTTGTTCATACCTGATGCCACAACCAATATATCTAAACGGCCATATGCGTCTACCGCGGCTTTAACCATGGCATCGCAAGAGGCTTCGCTGTCAGGGCGTGCATTGACAGCGTGGACTTCGTTACACTTGCTAGCAATGTCATTCAATGCATCTGCGTTACCGGCAGCGAGTACCAATTTTGCGCCAGCGTTGCCCAGTGTTTGTGCGGCAACGCCACCGAAGGCACCCGATGCACCCACGATGAGTGCGACTTTTCCACTGACATCAAACAAGCTATTTGGGTTGGATAAATTCACGGTCGTTGCCCTCCAGGATAAGGCAGCACCACCATCATTTTTGCCACATGATTGCTGCGATTCTCAAGCAAGCGCTCCTCCCCTGGTGGAATGGTGCAGCTATCCATCGGGCCAAGGGTCGTGACTTCGCCGTCAATGGTTAAGGTCATCTCACCTTCTATAACCACGTAGACTTTTTCAAACGGCGTCGAGTCTGGCCCAGCGCCGCCGCCAGGTAGAAATTGTGAAAAGCCGACCCATTGATTTTCCGGCCCACCTTCTTCAAATCCTTGCAGTCGCAGGCCTGTTACATCCCAATGATTAGGCGCTTCGTACACTTGCGCATCCGCAAAACGCTTAACCAACATTAGAATGCTTCTCCAGCCTCAATACGATAACCCTGGCCCTTATCAATCATAGCAACTAGGCGGATGATGCAGCCGTCACCTCTATCCCAGTTCCAGGGAAAGAACGAAAACGTACAACGTTTGCCGGTTACAGCGTCCAGATCGCCGCCAACGTTTTCAATACCCAGTATGCCGTTGCTAAAGAGTTTGTTATGCACCGGCTCCCATTCAGGAAAATCATCAGCCCAATCGCGACCACCAGACCACTCTTTATATTCGCCTTCTAGATGCGGCAGTATCGGGCCGTTGCGTTGTGGGCCAATAGCCGTGGCTAGCGGATGATCATTAGCCTGCGTATCGTGTCCGACAACTTTTACACCTTTTTCTACCATCCAGTCTGCAGCTGACGGCACAAGCCCAGGGCAATAAGGAAAGTAATCTCCGTCGTCATACACTTTGTGCCAACCGGTATTAATGATGAGTACATCACCCTTGCGTATGGCATGACCGCAGGCCTTCTCTAGATCATCCCCGGTAATCTGTTCCCATTTTTTCTTTGGAACGGATACGACTAAACCCGTACCAAAAAAATGAGGTAATGGGACTTCATCGATAAAGGGTGTTCCTTGAACCACATGTGCTGGCGCGTCTATATGTGTCGTCACGTGCATAGTGGTAGTAATGGTTTGGCTCAAAACGCCAGACTTGGCCATGTAGTGTTTCCGTTCAATGGCGACATCTTTGAAATACGGCCAGTTAGGGCACTGATAACCAAAGCGGTGCGAGAGGTTATAAAACTCCACACCCATGTCGTTATTAAGATTTTCTTGAAAATCAATACCCTTAACAGTGATTGTCATGTTTTACCCTTTTGGAATGTTTGAGAATAATAGTGTATCGGTGTACGATACAACTGTACCATTAGTGCGTCAAGCCCCAGAATCAGGACTAATTGACTTTCAACATGAGCGCCGTACCGCAACGCGAATCCAACACCGGTATACAAGTCATTACCAGAGCTGCGGCCATTCTGCGAGTACTTAAGGAACAGAACTCGGGTATGAGCCTCGGTCAAATTGCCGAACGAATCGATTTGCCACGCTCAACCGTGCAACGTATTGTCTCGGCGCTTGAGGATGAAAGACTGGTGATGAGCTCGGTAAACGGCGGTGGTATAAGGCTTGGCCCTGAGCTGTTATCGCTTGGTGTCGCCACGCGTTACAATATTGTTGAGCAGTGCCGCCCTCATCTGCAAGCCTTAAAGCTTCGCACAGGGGAGACGGTTGATTTGTCCATCATGCGTGGTGGGCACATGGTTTTCCTCGATCAAATTCAAGGCGGAGGACGTTTAAGAACGAACTCATCGATTGGCGAAGAGTTTCCGATTAGCACCACGGCCAATGGTCGGGCCTGTTTAGCGTTACTTGATCGTGACGTAGCAAAACAATTGGCATTGCAAGAATGGGCAGAGTTTGGGATAGACGGTCATTGGGAAGCTCTTAATAAAAAGCTCAATGAAATAAATAAAACAAATATGGCGTTTGATCTGAACGATCACACCACTGGCATCTCAGCTATCGGGTTTGCCTTCAGAGACGCTTTACAGGATTTGCATGCGATATCGGTTCCTATTCCTTCATCGCGATATGCAGAGAATAGCGCAGAGGTTATCGCAGCGTTAAAGGAGACTCGTGCTAGTGTGTTGCGTGACCTGATGCAGTGATTGACTATGTCACCAGGAACAATGGCGCAACTACTGATCGAGTCAGCTGTTCTCGACCCCAATTCATTACCGTCTGCTGCACAGTACTTACCAGGTTACGACGGTAATTTACATCTAGCGCCATTAACCTGGTTATTGTTCAGGCTTACGTTTGCCTTGTACTGAATAGCAAGTGCGTTAGCTGCGTTTGATCGTAAAGCTTTATCGAGTGCTGAAATTTTCCTTCGCTTAGCACTGGCTATTCTTATATTGGTCAAACCTGCGGAGCTACATATACCAGCATTAATAGCTGCATTAGTTTGGTTAGGGTTGCATTTCGTTAGAAACAAAGAAATCAGTCGTGTTAATGGGCAGCTGATATAACTGACTAGCAAGCTAGATAAAGGTGTTTATACAATGAATGTACTATGGATTATGGCCGACCAACTCCGCTGGGATTACCTCAGTTGTTACGGGGCCAAACATATCAATACGCCAAACCTTGACCGCTTAGCAAGTCAAGGTGTGCAATTCGATCGTAGCTACGTGCAATCCCCTATATGTGGGCCCAGCCGTATGAGCTTTTATACAGGTCGATATGTTCGAAGTCATGGCTCTACCTGGAATGGTTTCCCATTGAGAGTAGGAGAGCCTACATTGGGAGATCACTTGCGCAAGATTGGTGTGAAGTGCTCGCTGGTTGGAAAAACCCACATGACCCCTGATGTTGACGGCATGAAACGCTTGGGTATAGAACCTGATAGCACCATCGGTGCATTGGTGAGTGAATGTGGTTTCGATGTCCACATTCGCGATGACGGTTTAAACCCTACGCTCTATCCATTTCGACACTCAGAAGATTACGATCAGTACTTGCGTGATCATGGTATGGATGGTGATAACCCTTGGGAAGAGTGGGCTAATAGCGCAGTCGGTGAAGATGGCTCGATACTAAGTGGATGGATGTTAGAGAACGCCCCATATGCGGCCAGAGTGCCAAAAGAGCATTCCGAAACTGCGTGGTTAACTACGCGTGGTATCGAATACATGCAAGCTCAAGGCGACCAACCATGGCTATGTCATTTGAGTTACATCAAGCCGCATTGGCCTTACCTTGCTCCAGCGCCGTACAACAATATGTACTCCGCCAGTGATATTCCACCGGTGAACCGCAGCGATGCTGAACGTCAGAGCGACCATCCGTTAATGCAAGCCTGGATGGACATGCGAGTCAGCAAAACGTTCTCTCGCGAAGATATTCGCGACATTGTGGCGCCAGTTTATATGGGCTTAATAAAAGAACTGGATGATCAAATGGGTCGCTTGTTCGATTATTTAAAAGCAGCTGGTCGTATGGATGACACCATGATTGTGTTCTGTTCCGATCATGGCGATAACATGGGCGACCACTGGATGGGTGAGAAGGACTTATTCCATGATTGTTCATCTCGAGTGCCAATGATCATGTACGACCCACGCGCTGAAGCTGATGCAACTCGTGGAAAAATTGTCGACAAATTAGTCGAGGGAATCGATCTGGCACCAACGTTTCTTGACTATTTCGGTGGTGAACAAATACCTCACGTAATGGAAGGCCGGGCACTCACACCCTTACTGCATAACCAAACTACCGATTGGCGAGGCTACTGTGTATCCGAGTACGATTATTCAACGCGGGATGCGAGAAGAGCAGTCAATGTAGATCAAAATGATGCTCGGCTAGTGATGGTGTTCGATGGTCGGTGGAAATACATACACGTCGAACATATGCGTCCAATGTTATTTGATCTTGAAAACGATCCGCAAGAAGTTACGGATCTGGGCGGTGATGAAGCCTATGCAGATCAGGTGGCAAAAATGAAGGAGTTGCATTTTGAATGGAGCCGGCAACATCATAACCGCATTACACGCAGCGCTGAAATCGTCGAACGCATGACGGATGGTAAGGAACCACCGGGTATTCTTATTGGCTTTACTAACCGCGAAGAAACGGAGGCCGAACAAAAGCCTTGGCCATCACATGCAGACAGGTAGTCGTTTATTTAGGATAAAAAATTGGAGTGAAAATGCCTGTCTGTGGCAACGACCCTTGATTTGGTGATCGTTATTGACGCCGCTTTGCTCACAACAGTGCTGTTCCAATAGAACGCCACATATTGGTAACATAAGGTCAATTTGGGCGTTCCTGCCTAGCGGCAGGGCATTTAAGGATTCTGAACCTGATGTTAAGAACCTACCAACGTTTCACTACTGCGGCTTTAGAGCTGGTACAGCCGTATTCATCAACAGACAAAGCGCCATCCGCTAATTTATGGCGCTATATCAGATCTCATTTACCCCCGCTTAGAAAAGTCCTTTTTCTCAGTTTGTTTATAACGATACTGACGGCCAGCATTGAAGTCTGGCTTATAAGCTATGCCGGAACGCTCATTGATACACTCACGGCAACACCCGGCGAAGACATTCTGCTACAACATGGGTATCAACTGATGTTCGCAGCCGTGGTGTTATTGCTGTTCAGGCCACTACTGCAGATGATGCGGCTCGCGCTCAACGATATCGGAATCAATTGCAATATTGCCACACTGGTACGTTGGCGAGCTCACGATCATCTCGCCAATCAATCAGTTGGTTGGTTTCAGGAAGATCTCACTGGTCGTACCGCCATTCGTTTGGTGGACATCGGTAACCATGTTGCGGATATCATCTTTCAGTGCCTGAATGCAATGGCGTTTGGATTGGTATACATGATCGGCATTGTCATTTTGATGTCAGAAACCGATCCGAGGTTAGCTTTGCCTCTTTTTGTCTGGTTGTTGCTTTACGTTGGGGTGATGATCCTGTTCATACCGAAAATGGTTAATGCACAGCAAAACTTTCAAAGCGCCAAATCTGCATTAACGGGTGTGGTAGTCGACGGATTTTCAAATATCGATACTCTAAAACTCTTTTCTGATCGAGAACTGATGATCAATGATCACAAGGTGGGCTTGGAGAACACCCGTCAGGCACTATTTGTGACACGCCAAATTGGTGTTTCACTACGCACAATTCTGGTTATTCTTGAAGGTATTATGATGGTAGGTTTTGTTGGCTACGGCTTATGGTTGTGGTCGCAGGGTGCTGCCACCATCGGCCTTATCGGGGCCGCCATAGCACTGAGCTTACGGATTACCACCATGGCAGAGTGGGTATTTGATGCGGTGCGATGGATATTCCTTCGAGTCGGTAGCTTACGAGAGGCGTTGAAAACAATCGCCCAGCCTCTGGCTATTCCTATAACAGAAAATGCACCTAAGCTAAAAATCAGTGGTGGTGAAATAGCAGTTAAAAATGTACGACATCACTACGGAATGAATCAGGGCGGGCTTGACGATATTACACTCACCGTAAAATCAGGCGAAAAAGTTGGACTAGTGGGCCGCTCTGGTGCTGGAAAATCCACACTGGTTAATCTGATTCTGCGCTTTCATGAAACCGAGCAAGGCAGCATATTAATTGATGGGCAAAACATTTGCGAAGTTGAACAAGACAGTTTGCGTTTGTCGATTGGGATGGTCAGTCAGCAAGCTGCGCTGCTGAATCGTTCAGTTCGGGAGAACATCGCGCTGGGTCGAAGTGATATTTCGCAACACGACATTGAAGCCGCTGCCCGAGAAGCACGAGCACACGACTTCATCATGCAACTTCAGGATGCCAAGGGTCGAGTTGGCTACGATGCACATGTTGGTGAACGCGGAATAAAACTCTCAGGAGGACAGCGTCAGCGCATTGCACTCTCGCGGGTGATTCTGAAAAGTGCGCCTATTCTGATTCTGGACGAAGCAACCAGTGCGCTCGATAGCGAAGTCGAAGCCGAAATACAAATGGCGTTAAATGACGTTATGCAAAACAAGACTGTGATCGCGATCGCGCACAGACTTTCTACCATCGCGAGCATGGATCGCATCATCGTGCTTGATGAAGGAAAGATAGTTGAACAGGGCACCCATGAACAATTACTTCAAACTAATAGTTTGTATGCGAATTTCTGGAACAGGCAGTCAGGTGGTTTTATTGGAATAGAAAATCCTGTGGTGTAAAATCCGACCAGCTCTGTTGAATAGATATGCGGGTTAAAAAGCTCGAATGAACCGGTGCTGGTAAGTTTCGATTCAAGAGAATGGGTTGATGAACTCGATGCAACACATTTGGGATATTTCAAAAAGTTTAGCGGGTCGTGTGTGCCAATGACCGGTTGGAGTTCCTGTTCTATTCTCACGGAAATCTCTGCTTCTAAAGGTTCGAAAAAATCTTCGGGTAAGGACTCTCCGATTATGTCGACAAGCAACGCCGCTGTTTTAGCCTTCCGGTCCCCAATGGGAATACCTATGAAGTTAGCTATGTAATAGTCGGTAGTGTAGCCAAGGCCATGCTGTTTCAAGAAAGCCATCTCAGAATCGACGAGCAAGGCCTCGCTGTCTACCAACACTCCATCGCAATCAAATACAATTAATTCATTATCGAATTAAATTTTTATACTCAATTTCACGTGCAGGCCAGATATTTCGACCATGATGCCAGTGAGTTTTCATTAAAGAAATTCCTGGCGCAATGATTTTTCTTGTGAAGCGCGACTGCCTTCCTTAGTTAAGGCGTGAAATGTCATGTTGTGGACCTTTTCTTCACTGGCAAGCATTTATGATTTCTCAGCTAGTGCTTGAAGCACAGTCCTAAGCTCTGAAATAGTAAACGGCTTTTCGATATAGAAATCAACGTATAGATCGCTAGTCAGTTGACGTAGCTTAGTTATAGACTTGCCTGTTATCATCGCTTGTCTTGATTTAGGAGATACCTCACACGCGTACTTGAGTATATCAACACCGGATACACTTTCGTTTAAATCCCAATCAGTGAGTATGACATGAGGACTTTGCTGATCGATTACCAACAACGCTTCACGAGCAGTTTGCACAGCTAATACTTCATCAAAGTAGCTTTCGCTAACACGGGCTAACACAGATCTTAACTCATGGTCGTCATCTACAATCAGTAAATTCACTTATTCCATCCTCTGCCCAACCACCACCAGCAAAGCTGGATTCCTGACTCGCTAGTAACTTGCACCATGTTTTTCTCGAGCATTATTACATCATCTTAACGGGTTCAGCACTAACCTGAGCGCTAAGTACTCAAAAATGTAAAAACTTCTAAACTTTCAAAATCGAATGTCCGGTCGATTGCAACCAGTTACATATTGCGGTTCAGATTAGCGAGGCAGTTGCTCACAATCTGTTTAACTTTTTGAGTGCCGGTAATGAATTGGGAAGCGTGCGAGTCGGTTTCATCACCCAACGTTTAAGACGGGGACATCAGAGTACGATTAGCCTTGTAAAAGTTACACGGCATAGCGTCCCAGAAGGCCAGAGATCGGTCACATGTGTTAATTTGCTGTAGAGATTGCGTATATCCGAGGGTCAAAAGTTTGATCAGACGATAATGAGTATAAGAACATCGGGAACTGGTTGTGATGGACAATGAAGTGGCTTTGATCAATGAATAGTCTTACCCAACAAAAATCGTTGACCTGGATGATTATCATCATCTTTTTTGTCGCTGCTTTTTATCTTATCTCTGATGTACTGACACCATTTTTTGTGTCTATTTTTATCGCATATCTGGCTAATCCAGCCATTTCACGCATGGAGGCTGCCGGAGTACCGCGCTGGGTGTCTATGTTGATCGGTATCGTTGCATTGACATTCATTGTCGCCTCCATTCTTCTCTTGTTGCTTCCAACATTGCAATCTCAGCTTGCCTCTTTTGCTGATAAGTTGCCAGAATATATCAGTCACGCGAAACAGTGGATGACTACGCTGGTAATGAGAATTAAAGAGTTCTCAGGAAATACCGAAGATAGCCAAAACGGCGGTTCTGTGGTGCTGAACGCTATTTCACCAGAATCAATACCCGTGAGCGGTGAAGCTGCAGCCGCTACTGTTGAGGCAGTGAAGGCATCGGCGATAACTTTGCTCAAATCGGTAACAAACATCTTTCTGGTTCCTGTGATCGCGTTCTACTTACTACGCGATTGGAATACCATAACTGAAAAAGTGACGAGTCTGATTCCGGAGGGTTACCGCAAGAGGATAATAAATATTGGTACGCAGGCTGATGAGGTTCTGAAATCTTTCCTGCACGGTCAGTTCTTAGTAATGTGCGCATTGGCTATCCTGTATAGCGCAGGCTTGTTTCTCATCGGCCTTGACTTTAGTCTCTTGATTGGCGTAATAGCCGGTGCATTGAGCTTTGTGCCATTTCTGGGTACGGGTATTGGATTGATAATTGCGTGCATAGTATCCATCATGCAATCGGATCAATGGTTGGATGTATGGAAAGTACTGGTCGTTTTTTCGATTGGTCAGTTCATTGAAGGTAATTTACTTACACCTAAACTGGTAGGTGAGAAAATTAACCTGCATCCAGTCATTGTGATTTTTGCCGTTTTAGCCGGAGGAGAGCTATTCGGTTTCGTAGGAATTTTACTCGCGTTACCTGTGGCGGCCGTTGCCTGGGTTGTTATAAAAGATGTTGCAAAGAATAGTCAACCAAGTGAGTAGGCAATTTAATTATGAAGCGCTTGGACCGATTCAGATATTGCACGAGGCAGGGTACCGATTCGCAGGCAGTTCGGGTAAAAGAGGTCCGCAATATTGGCAGACCTCTCGTAAAACAAGGCAAGTTTCTCCTTCGCCACTTCTATTGGCGGTCATGGAGGACTCTTACCTTGGCCAAGAACTTTCGAATCTAAAGGAGATACGAATCAGCTTACCACTGACTAATTAACTCATCGACTTCTTTCTTCGCCTCCTCCTTCGACTTACCGTATTTTTGCTGAATCTTGCCTTCAAGCTGTTCACGATTTCCAGCGACTTGGTCAAGCTCGTCATCAGTCAAATCGCCCCATTTTTCTTTTACTTTCCCGGCAAACTCTTTCCAGTTACCTTCGACTTGATCCCAGTTCATTAGTTTCTTTCCCAAATTGTGTATGGATAAATCATGCACGGCAAACCTATCACAGAAAAAACTTCTACAGGCGGCCACTGTAAGAATTACAAGAATGAGCTTATTACAAGAATTAGAGGCCAATTACTGACGATACCGCAGTGCTAAACCACCTTGTGCATGGCCAGGCCACTTCAAATTCTGATGGTTTGTAAAGAATGTAATTTTTACTAATTATCCAACAATGTTACAACTAATATCTTCTTGGCCGCCTGAGTGCAGCATAATGATTGACTCTAGTTAAGGAGAATCTTGTAATGATCAATTACGTTAAAGTTTTCGGTGCAGTAATTTTGAGCGATGTTTTAGTGGACACAGATGGACATAGCAACCAAGCGCTCGCCGGCAGCCCTGGTGGGCAAGTTGGTTCTACAGAGAGTGGTCTTGGAATGTTGTCCCACTTGACCGGTGCGCTAGGTGGAGGGGCAGGAGACCTCGCCGTATTAGTACAGCGCGTGAAGGAAGGTGGTGGCGGCACTACAGGGACAGTGGAACTGCAAACGCAAAGCGGGGGTAATGCCGGAGGTAACAACGGCGGCGTTGTTGGTGAATTACTACTCGGCGATAATGCTGGAGATGGTCTCGGATTAGGCAATCTTTTAGCGAACGCTATTAGCATACATCGAACAGATCAAGATGAACCGATTACTATGACAGATGCGCAGAGCAATCATGCCAGACACTTGCTTGAAGCCATGTTCAACGCCTCCGCAACGCAACAAAATGAATTAAAGGTAGATTTTGATTCTCTTTCTGAAGAATTTCCCGTGTTAAGTGAAGAAGATATCGCTTATATTCGTGAACAATCAGCGCGTAGGGGAGAAAGCGGTGGAAGCATAGAGGTACAAACTGGCTTGGAGCAACAGACCTATATTTTATCGGCGCTAAGCGTTAATACGGCGAGTGAAGCTGCAGAATCGTATTTAAAGCAATTGGCTAAAACGTTGGGTATTTCCCCAGAGCTTCAAGAGCAAATTCATACCGAGCTGGGATTGGCTTTGCTTGAACGACCAACGCTGGGCGGTTCGCCTGTATAACCATTATTTGTGAATTGTACGGATACCACAGTATGGAAGCTGTTGGTGACCTTTGACCCGAAAAATGCAACAACCGGTACATGCAAATAGATTAATCTTACGAGGGTAACTACAATACAAGGTATCCTGTTAAAAGGTAGATCGACCCTCAAACGAGAAAATTCTGCATGATTGAAGACGATATACTGCCAATTATAAAAATGATCGTTGCAGGTGCTTTGGCGTTACCAGTTGCATGGCATCGGGAGAAATATAGTCGTATCGTTGGATTGAGAACGTTCCCACTCGTTGCCACCGGCGCTTGTGCCTATGTCCTGCTAGGTTTACACGCGTTCGGTGACAGCGATGCGAATGCGCGAATTTTGCAGGGACTGATGACCGGGATAGGTTTCATTGGTGGTGGTGCAATTTTAAAACACGAAGACCACGTCACTGGCACCGCATCGGCGGCCAGCATTTGGGTTACGGGTGCGATAGGTGCATGCGTCGCATATGGTTACTGGCAGTATGCGCTGTCATTAGCAGTCATGAATTTTCTCATTGTTGTTGTGCTAACGCCTCTTAAACCAGAAGATCAACAATAGCGTCACATGATCACTAAATATATCGCAACAGCCCGTTTTAATTCTCCCCAATAGCTGCTACTCGGGCTGATCATCTGGATTTCGGGCGCGACAGGAGGTTGTCAATGCAGACCATAGGCAAGTCAGGTTGTTATTACAAAGGTCATTATAGAACGTTTGCGTTCGCAATTCTCTGGGCTTGCTGGAGCTTATTGCTAAGTTCAGCGTCAACACTGTCATATGCGCAATCGACAACAGAGGAAACAGCTCCAAGCGATGACGCTCAAACAATTGAACTTGCAACCAGCCCGTCTGATGACAAGGCGATATTGTCAAGGCTCATTGGTATCTACTCCGAGCTGGATGATCTGGATAACATTGACGTTACGGTTCGCAATGGTGTTGTAAATCTTCAGGGAGAACTACTGACTAATAAATCCATCGTCCAAGCGGTGGAACTTGCCGGTCAGGTCGACGGGGTGGTTGAAGTGGTCAATGAGATCGCCCTCGAGCGGGATGTCACAGTCAGACTAGACAAATCTTTAGACCAACTTTCCTCATCTTCTCGCTCGTTCATTTCGACGCTGCCAACAGCGCTGCTGGCACTGACTATTGTTATCGGTTCCTGGTTTGTCGGGAGGTTTCTGGCCAAGCGCCAATTTCTCTTTAAAAAGATCACACCCAATGCGTTTATTGCTGAGCTGGTGGGTAATGTGGTGTGGCTGATCGTACTGGCGCTTGGTGTTTTTATCGCGCTGACGTTATTGGATGCCACTGAGATTATAGGTACAGTGCTGGGGGCCGCCGGAATTTTAGGCTTGGCATTAGGTTTTGCAGTTCGTGACACGGTGGAGAACTACATAGCAAGTATATTGTTGAGTCTGAGAAACCCGTTCAAAGCACGAGATTATGTATCGATCGACTCTCACGAAGGCAGTGTCGCACGACTGACCTCTCGCGCAACAATCTTAATTTCAGCGGACGGAAACCATATTCGTATTCCAAATGCTACCGTCTATAAATCCATCATCGTTAACTACACCCGTAACCCCAGACGAAGATTTACCTTTGTTGTTGGAATCGACACGGGAGATGACATTGTACAAGCTCAAGAACTGGCACTGAGTACATTAAGTGCGGTTCCCGGGGTGTTATCCGACCCGTCGCCCACAGTTACTGTGGAAGAACTCGGTGACTCTAATACCACGCTAAAGGCTATGGGCTGGTTGGATCAGCGCAAAAACAACTTGGTAAAGGTTCGCAGCGAATCAATCAGGTTAACAAAAGAGGCTTTCGATCAGGAAGGTATCGTTATGCCAGAACCTATCTATCGGGTATTATTAGATCGTAAATCGAACCTGAGCGGTTTGAAGCCTTCTGGCAAAACCGAAACAACAGGCTCCGATAGTCTCACAATAAAAGACGGCGCGGCCTTGAGACGCCCCGATGTGCATCTGACAAAGCCTGCTCAGGATACCTCAGTGGATAATTCGATCGCCGACGCGATTCAATCTGAAATTGAGCGTGACGGCACAGACAATCTATTGTCAGAGAATGGTGCGCATGAATAGCACCGGTGGTTGTAGCCAACGAGCGGCCTGACTGCATCAAGACTTACTGAGCTCTGCAACTTCTGTTAACTTTCTGGTATCGAAAGTTTCTAACATAGAGTCAATGGCACCTTGAGTCATTTCTCGTTTCACAAGATCGAATACATCCTTTTCCTCTTCTTGCATGTGATGCTCATTGTCTTCAGCCAGTTGCTTGAAAGTCGTCAACCATTCAGAGCTGGAGATGTCTGATTTCTGAAGTTTCTCAATAAGCTCAATCGCCTCATGGTGTTCAGCAACACTATGTCGTGATTGATCGGTAGTCTCGGCAACTTTCAGCATGGGCGCATAGAAGGCGTGTTCCTCCGCAGCCGCATGCGATAAAAATTCAATAGCCAGACGCTCGAACAACTCTTGTCTTTGCTGGCTGTCACCGTTAGCGTCTAGAATCTTTTTCGTGAGATCTCGTTGTCTCTCATGTTCTTCGAGTATTCGATTAAATATATCCATTCTTCCAACCATTTAGACTATATTACTGGCGGCACTGGACCAAGTTTGCCTTCGGTACTTAGCTCAGGATGTTTATCAATAACAGCTTTTTTTATGTTGTCAACATTAGCCTCATCCATTTCAACGATCACAACAACGGCACCACTTTCTATTTGGTCCTGATATTCACGCAGCAGACTATTGGGTACAGATGACCCGATCATGGCCGAAACCAACGTACCGTAAGTGGCTCCACCGAGTGCGGCAACCGCTAGTCCAGCTCCACCAACAATAATGCCGACGGGCGCAACCGATATTACTCCCAGGCCCGCAAACAACCCGACCGCACTGCCCAGCACAGCACCGCGTTTGGCTCCTGCAACTGCATCATTCTTGTCTTCCTCGTCGGCTTCCGGCAGCTCATCAATCGGCAAGCCGTCCTTGGCAATAACCCCAATCTTGTCCTCGCTCACACCTAATTCAAATAATGTGCTTACAACTGATTTACACGCTTCTGGGTTCGGACACACGAAAATTTCTTTTTGCATTGTATTATTTGCTTTCTAGTTGTGATGCGCATCCCGATATGCTAGTGACGCATTTATCGCAGACACAGTTACATTAGCCGCATCGCCTATTGTAATACTGCTGGGACTAACTAGACACGCTTTTTGTAAAATTGACAATGAGCTGTTAGCCTACCCCAAATGCCAGCATTGCATCGGCGACTTTCTTAAAGCCCGCAATGTTAGCTCCTTTTACGTAATTAACCGAACCGTCTTCACGCTCGCCGTATTCTGCACAGCGCTCGTGAATATCACGCATAATATCGCTGAGTAGCGTTTCAAGCTTGTCTGCATCCCAACTGAGTCGCTCAGCATTTTGGCTGATTTCCAATCCTGACACTGCCACGCCTCCGGCGTTGGCAGCCTTACCGGGGCCGTACAGTATCTGTGCATCTTTAAATACATGCACACCTTCGAGTGTTGTTGGCATATTGGCACCTTCAACAACGGCTGTAACGCCATTTTCGACCAGCCTTTTGGCAGCCTTTTCATCCAGCTCGTTTTGGGTTGCACACGGCATAGCTACCTCACAACTGACATCCCAGGGTTTTTTATCTTTGTGAAACTTGGCACTCTTAAATTCGTCACAGTACTCTTTTATTCGGCCTCGTTTGACCAGCTTGAGCTCTTTTATCCAATCCAGTTTTTCTTGCGTTATACCGTCCTTATCATGAATAAACCCGTCACTGTCAGATAAGGTGAGTACTATGCCACCTTTACTCAGAATCATTTCGGCAGCGTGTGTTGCGACGTTGCCTGAACCGGAAATCACGACTGTTTTACCTTCGATATCTTCGTCTTCGTGTTTCAACATATTTTCAAGAAAGTAGACAGCCCCGTAGCCAGTAGCCTCTGGTCGCATTTGACTACCACCATACTCCAGCTGCTTGCCCGTTAATACGCCTTCCCAGCGGTTAGTTATTCTCTTGTACTGGCCGAATAAATACCCAATCTCTCTGGAGCCAACGCCGATATCTCCGGCAGGTACATCAGTGTCTGGTCCGATGTGGCGATAGAGCTCGGTCATAAAAGACTGGCAAAAGCGCATGACTTCAGAATCAGATTTACCTTTTGGGTTGAAGTTCGCGCCACCTTTGCCGCCGCCCATCGGTAAGCCTGTGAGCGAATTCTTAAACGTCTGCTCGAAGGCCAGAAACTTCAATATGCTCTCGTTTACCGATGCGTCAAAACGCAACCCACCTTTATACGGCCCGATGGCGTTGTTGTTCTGTACCCGCCAACCACGTTGTACCCTTATATTGTGTTTGTCATCTTCCCAACAAACGCGAAAAGAGATTACCCTGTCGGGCTCTGCTATTCGGCGAAGAATTTGAGCTTCGTGATACTTATCTTTGTCCTCAATAAAGCCAAACACATCTTGAGCAACCTCTCGTACTGCCTGAATAAATTCAGTTTGTCCATGATTGCGTTTCTCTACACCTTGCATGAATCTTTCAAGGTCAACATGATCTGATTTACTCATAAAATATTCTGTATTCAGGTGGTGGGCGTAATGAAATAGAAGCTGTCAAAGACTAAAACTACAAATCTTGTTTTGCTTACGAACCGTCATCTGTATTAGCACTCTGAAAAGGTCATTCGCGCCAAAGATTGCTCAGGGAGTTGTAACCTGAAACATTTTATCGTCAGGGTCCATCTCGATACGGGCATAGCCTCGATAATATGTAAGCCAATGGTCCCGGGCTATGGAAAAAACCCACGTACTGGCTGCTGTTTTAGTCGGGTCGAATTCTACTGACGTTCTAAACAAAGCAAGCATGATATCTTGTGTCAGCTTTTCTGCGACACTGTTTTCCAGACCTTTGTCCAATAAAAAATGTTTAACTCTTCCTGAAAAGTAGTCATACACCTCAGTGAAGCAGCGTTCATCCCCTGATTGTCCAGTCTCGAAAAGACAAGCGTCCAAATAGTTAGCAACCAAGTCGGGACTAATATGATCGTGTTCCGCTAGCACAGCATTCTCCGTCACAAAATTGAACGGCTCATAACTTGGGTAGCAAATATTGAGGCAAGCCGATTCAACGGAGCTAATAACTATTCGCGTACTCCGTTGAGCAAAAGAATACCTATTTGCCGATCTGGTAACTAGGGGTTTGTAAATTTTACCCGCTTTAGAATAGTTACCAGAATGGTAGTTAGTGCAAGCTTCGGCTAAAACTCTGTGAGCTCGGTTCCAAATCGTCAGTTCGATTAGCATTCCCAGCTCTGGTTAGACTTTATTGAGCTACCTCAATACAACTGGTGACTCAAGTCATTGCTATAGCAGTGGCTGCCAAAATACTTGTGGCAACTTACATAGGTAATGTAAATATTTCAATATCGTTTGAATTGTTTCCTGGTTTAGCGTTGCAAGGCATTCAAAACCCGGTACTGACAGCGATTGCCGCTGAATTGAATTGGGCAAAATTATAAACATCCTCGACATCAGCACCGCCATCCAGAATGCGCACCTCGGCTCCCAGATTCCACCGTGGAGACAATGCAAAATCCATTGCTACGCCGACATCTATTGCTCGACCAGGGCCGCCAGCCAGCCCATCCAGGTCAGCCCTTATTGTCCAGCGACTGCTTAATTTATAGGAACCAGCAAGATAGAGTAGGGGTACAAAGCCGACATTATCATTGGCACTGTCTGTGTTACCTTGCTGCAGCCGAATTTCCGCATCTCGCACTTTTAATGTTGCACCGACACGGAAATTGCGAACGTCATTATTGACGAGCGTATAGTGGTAGCCCACTCGCCATGAATTGAAACGATAAGAAGCATCGGTGACTTCGTTAGCTGCAAAACTTTGCCCATTAAAACTAACAGGCTGGCTAAATTCAACACTTTCGGTGTATGACAACGGTGCGAGCATGACCCGCATACCATGACGATCGTTTATCGCCCAGTTGACTTCAACCCGAGCGGCAGGAACAGGACCTGAACCGACGGCGTCGAATAGAGAAAAACGAGTGCCTGTATCTGTGTTCGGAATTTGCACGTCGTTGCGAGCCTGCCAGCTGCTGCCAACTGAGAGCCGAATGCTGACCGATTGATCCGCAGCGATGGTAGTGGTGCATGTAAGCAGGGAACACATACTTACACAGCAAAACATTAGCCGAGATAAATTTATTATTCGCAAGTTCATATAATCAGCATTGGTTTAAGCTTCGGGCCTGCACTTCCTTTCATCTATATTATCGATATTTATCCGGCAGCGTTTCTCAAACATCACGGCTTTGAAATATCTACAAGCACTTCGTTTCGGCGAAAGAATGGAATGGTGAAAGGAGCATTATAACCAGCCCATCGCGGTTCAGATACAGGCACCAGATCTTCAGATGCAATCCAGTTCATTAGCGCTTCTGTTTGCTTCTGGCGAGATTCATCCGTCGCCCTGCCAGAGTAGCGAATCGTGGCAACACGCTTCTCGACGGTTTCAAGTATTGACACGTCCGAGTCTAATGGTTTGGGTGCTGTGTCCAGAGAATAAGAGTCGGGGAGTACGAATCTGTATAGCCACGAGTCGCCCTCCTTTTGCGCAGTAACAGGAGCTGTCATCGCAATTTTTTCACCAGAATTGCTGGTAGTTGGCTCGGCGATGACAGGCGCAGTCATTGCAATCTTTTGCTGTGCCTCGTTGTCACCGGATATATACGCAAACAATTTGCGAAAAGCGACATTACCGGCTTCTTTGAAATCGGCATTAACCCGGGTTTGGGCAACAACCAATGGACTGTAGTCACGAATTTCATATGGTTTATCTTCTCGCACCATCTTATACGGGGCCTCCTCCACCGACTGTATCCCGAAGACTGAACAAGCGGTATTAAACATCATAACCACAGCCGACAATAGTATTGTTTTCATCATAATCGCTCATAAAATATTTTGATGGTTGACCTGTGGCTCTGTAGCGCTTTCCACAGCCTCACCGTTTAGAGTGTCCTTATCTGGTTTCTTACTCGTCGGGCAGATAGTTGGATCATTCCGTCGCTGAAGACGTTGCCCAGATGGAATCGTAGCAGTTTGAAACCAGATTATATGACATCGTACTTACTACTAATGTGAGGAGAAATTAGCAATGCTCGTGATAGTGTCTGCTAAAGGTGCAAATATCGCTCAACTGTAGCCCGATTCGCCAGGAAACTACTAGCACTGCCATTCCATACTGTCTCGCCCTTTTCGATAACAAAATAACGATCTGAAATCTGTGCAAGTTCATCAATGTTTTTATCGATCAACAAAATCGACAAACCTTCGTCTTTGAGCCGGGCAAGCATTGTCCAGATTTCTGCCCGAATCATTGGAGCCAATCCTTCAGTCGCTTCATCCAGGATGAGCAACTTGGGGTTAGTCATCAGTGCTCGTCCAATGGCAAGCATTTGCTGTTCACCACCAGATAGCTGAAAGCCTAAATTTCGTCGTCGTTGAGCGAGGCGAGGGAAGGCGTCGTAGATTTTATCTTCCGTCCAACCATCAGGCACAGCACGCGCGGTGGCACGCAAGTTTTCGCTAACGCTTAAAGAAGGAAAAACGTGCCGTCCTTCAGGAACAAGTCCAACACCCGCTTGCGCAACCGCATAAGGTGCAGCACCCGTCATGTCATTATCACTGATGGTGATCTGTCCGGCAGAGGGTTTTAGTAGACCCATTAAACACCGCACGGTAGTCGTCTTACCCATACCGTTACGCCCCATCAGAGTACTGACCTGTCCGGGAGTCATGTCGAGGTTTACACCAAAAAGCACTTGCGCATTGCCATAGCCGGCATGCAGATCGATAATGCTGATTAACGGGATCATTGAGAACCATCACCTAAATAGGCTGCCCGCGCAGCTGAATCAGCGCGCACCTCAGCAGGAGTTCCAGTCACTACAATACTGCCATCAACCAATACCGAAACCACATCAGCCAGCTTAAAAATGGCATCCATATCATGTTCAACGAGCAACATAGGCAGGCTTCTTCGTAGCTCTAACAGTAGCGTTACCAGGGCAGCTCCTTCAGAGCGACCAAGTCCTGCCATTGGCTCATCCAACAGTAACAACCTGGGATTACCCGCCAGTGCAATCCCCAACTCGAGTAGACGAAGCTCACCGTGCGACAGATCAGCTGCTGGTACATGTGCCCGATCATCCATACCCACGCGGGCAAGAGTCTGTTGTGCAGTGTCGTTTAGCGCCACTTCATTCGCTGCTGCACGAAAAAATCGCATGCTTGAACCCGATTTTGATTGTGCGGCAATGGCTAAGTTTTCGAGTACACTAAAACTTGGCAGTACAGACGTTATCTGAAAGGTACGTCCCAGCCCTGCATGCACACGTTGTGGCACCGACAGGTTTGAAATGTCCTGTTCTGCCAATTTAATGGATCCTGAATCCGAACCAAGGACGCCGGATATCTGATGAATTAGCGTGGTTTTTCCAGCGCCGTTAGGGCCGATTACAGCGTGACATTGATTTGCTTCAATCGTTATGCAGATGTCTTTGCTAACCCGGATAGCCCCGAAACTTTTATTCAAATTGTTTATCTCGAGCATGCTCATGCTGAATGACCATTGTCACGTTTGGGTACAGGTTGTTTGGGCACAGGTCCGTTAGGCACAGGTCCGTTAGGCACAACAAGATCGCTCAGGCCACCTTTGGCAAACAGAACCATCAGCACGAGTAGCGGACCATAGATCAAACGCCATTCATGTAAGAATGAACCCAACACTTCTTCAACGATAACCAGAAAAAACGCACCAAAGATAGCACCATTGCGTGTGGCTAAACCACCAAGAACCACCACCACGATTAAATCCCCTGAGCGTTGCCACGTGGCCATTGCAGGACTAACGAACTCTGCATGCTGTACCTGCAGCAGACCCGACACACCTGCAATCATCGCAGCAATAACGTAAGCGATCAGTCGATAGCGTGTAACGGAATAACCCATAACTTCTGTTCGTTCAGGATTATCACGAGCCGCTCGCAGTACTCGGCCAAAGCGCGACTGACTGATACGGAATACGCTCCACCAAGTGACAATGAGCGTGGCCAGAACAATGAAATAAAGACCATGACCTTTCTGAACAACATCACTTCCAAACAGTGTGGCTAGTGACCACAGAGTCAGACCATCATCTCCTCCGTAAACAGCAAGAGAGGTCAGAGTGAAGTAGGCCATTTGCCCGAAGGCAAGTGTAATCATCAAGAAATAAACGCCACTGGTGCGTAGCGCTAGTGAGCCGGTTATAAGCGCAATTAGTCCTGTGAGTGCCAGTGTCAATAATAAAAGTATCAGAATGTTTTCGATGCCGCTCTCTAACCCGATAGCAGCAGCGTAGGCTCCAAGAGCGATAAAAGCGGCGTGTCCAAGACTGACCATTCCGCCATGACCAATCAACAAATCTAACGATATTGCGGCGATGGCCAACAGCATTGCTTTGATAATCAACCCGGTGAGATAAGCCTGGCCAATCAGTGGTAATGCCATCGGCATAGCCAGTAGCACAATAAAAATGATGCAGCCAGCCAGCAGTGAACGGTCCATCAGGCAACACCCTTTGCTGGCAATAAACCGCGAGGCCTGAAAATAAGAATGGCCGCCATCAAGATGTAGATCAGCATAGACGCTAACGCGGGACCGATTTGATTGGCAAACGAGGGCGAGAAAACCAGCGACAAAACCTCTGTGGCAAGACTACGGCCCAATGTGTCAATTAGTCCAACGAGTAACGCTGCTACAAACGCACCACCCACAGAACCGATACCGCCGATAATAATAACGACAAAAGCGACGATAAGCATGTTATCCCCCATGCCTGGTTCAACCGCATAAATCGGTGCAGCTATAACGCCTGCAAATCCTGCAAGCATTGCACCCACACCAAATACGATCATAAAGAGCCGCTGAATATTGACGCCCAGTGCTGAGACAATCTCAGGAGTTGTGGCTCCGGCTCGTATTAACATGCCGATACGCGTGTAGCTGACCGTAAAATATAGCACCAGCGCAACAAGCACACCGATACCAATAGTGATAAGACGATAGATCGGATAGCGAAGCTGCTCTGTTAACTGTATTGAGCCTGCGAGAAACTCGGGCAATTCTATAGACAGAGTAGCGGGGCCGAATACAACCTTGGCTAACTCATTAAGGAAAATGATAATGCCAAAAGTTGCCAGCACTTGATCAAGATGGCTACGTTTATACAGGTGGCGAAAAACTAAATACTCCAATAACAACCCGAACAACAATGCAGCAAGCAAGGATAACAACACAGAAAGCATGAAATTATCTGTGAGTCCGGTAAAGGCAAACAACAAATAGGCACCCACCATGTACTGCACACCATGGGCAAGATTAATAAACCCCATTACGCCAAACACCAGCGATAAACCAGCTGATATGAGAAACAACAACATGCCATATTGCAGCCCGTTGAGGCACAGAATTAAAAACAGGGTTGTAGACATGTGGCTGGAGCTTATGAACTGAGGAGTAGGGCCAGCATCTTCAGCAGATGGCCGGCCCGCTGTGAATTACTTCATCTTGCAGTCTTGGTGGAAGCTATCGGCATAGTCTTCTGCCATGGTACGCACGAACGAGGTGTGGTACTTGCCATCGTCTCGCTTAACGACCTGCAACATATGAAAATCCTGAACTGGATAGTGGTTATTGTTAAACGCAAAATCACCGCGCACAGACGTAAAATCAGCCTCCTTCAGTGCGGCACGTACTGCATCTTTGTCACCCAGATCGCCGGCTTTGTTAACCGCGCTATCAATCAGACTTGCGGTATCATAGGCTTGCATTGCGTAGCTGCCGGGAATGTAACCGTATTTCGCTTCGAAGGCCGTAACGAATGCCGCGTTAGCCTCTCCGGGTAAATCAGGCGCCCAGGAACCGGCTGCCAGCAAGCCTACCGCTGCATCTTTTTGTCCAGGTAGCGTGGTCTCGTCAGTAGTGAACACCGACATGAACTTCAGGCTTTCTGCCAGACCCGCTTTATCGAACTGATTAACCAGTCGTACACCCATCCCGCCAGGCATAAAAGTAAAGACAGCATCAGCATCAGAGGTGGACATGCGCGCTAATTCTGCAGAAAAATCCTGATGACCCAGTGGTGTGAAAACCTCATCAGTCAGCTCACCTTCGAACGTTTGCTTAAACCCGTCAATGTTATCTCGACCGGCCTGATAGTTTGGCACCATGGCAAAAACGTTTTTAAATCCTTCCGCGTTCGCAACCATTCCACTGACTTCTGCGTTCTGGTTATTCTGGTAGGACGTCACGAAAAAGTACGGATTGCAATTGCGTCCAGCAAAGGTGGATGGTCCAGCGTTCGGGCTGATAAGAAAGGTTTCCGATTGCACGATTGGTTTGAAGATCGCTTGTAACATGTTCGAGAAAACGGTACCAACTACAAAGTCTACCTCATCTTTTTCAGTCAGTGATGTGGCTTTTAACAGTGCCACGTCAGGTTTTAACTCATCATCTTCAACAATAAGATCCACTTTTTGGCCGCCCAACATGCCACCTTTTTCATCTAATGCAAGTTGGAAACCATCAACAATTTGTTTTCCAAGCGCCGCTGGTGGGCCCGACAGGGTGACGATCATTCCGATCTTGATATCTTCTGCCAAGGCTGCACCACTTATTAGTGTGCCAAATACAAGGCTTGTGATAGTCGTTTTACTACGATGTTTCATCGTTGTCTCCTCAATAGTTTTTCAGTGTTCTTGGTTTTATGGTTGATCTGAATTTTTATTCAGTGGTTTTATCTGCTGCTGTCGGTGTTCAACTATTTCCAGTCAGTAATTCGTCAGCCAGGCGCTAATCGGTTTTCGGTTTGTTTGCGGCAAACCCAGCCATCTTTGCGTAGCCTTTGACAATAGCCTGACGCTCGTCAAAGCTCAAGACATTATCAATATTGGTAAAACCGGCAGGGCTGAGCTTTTCCACTTCATCGATAACGCGTTCTGGACCACCCACACGGTTGTTAATTACCACATCGCTGGTCTTCTCGAGACGCTCTTGCTCATAACGATACAGCGCTTCGCGCGGATGCTCAGCGCATGCAAGGCTATCCGCGACGCAGCGCGCGTCCAGAATTGCCTGCGCTGAGCCATTCGAGCCTACCGGGTACATAGGATGTGCAGCGTCGCCTAGTAAGGTTATCCGACCGTGTGTCCAGCGCGGCAAGGGGTCACGATCGGCCATCGGATACTCATAGATTGCACCACTTGCACGAACCAGTGCATCCAGATCAATACCGGGTACATGAAATCGTTTGGCATACGGAACTACCCTGGACAAAGGCGCGGTTCTGGACCAGCTCTCTGGTGGAGGAGGCGACACACTGCCATCAGCAACACGGATATTCACAACCCAGTTCATCAGTTGTTTGCCGTCTTTAAC
>Ga0114956_1000442_pt1 | contig 29737 bp, 31 predicted proteins | sample MaitaG_FD_87304 | JGI IMG/M metagenome (GOLD analysis project Ga0114956, IMG submission 87304) | Marine algal microbial communities from Maine, USA - Maine_Asex2 metaG | ecosystem: Host-associated > Algae > Red algae > Unclassified | place: Maine, USA | collected 2015-01-05
TATCCACATATCCTTGCTGGGGATCTTCGCCATATATCATCCCATCGATGCGCTGGAGATAAGAATTGCGATTGACAATCCAATCTTTTCCAGGTTCCTGGGCTTGACGCTCTTCTGCCATCTGATTTACACGTACATAGCGATTGGCTGGATCAGGATGTGTCGACATAAATTCCGGAAGCGCTTCTGACTCAGTGCCTGCACGCATATTACTTAGGGTGTTGAAAAAATTGGCCATGTGGTGCGCATCGTAACCCACAGCCGAAGAATATTCGACACCCAATTTATCAGACTCAGACTCGTTATCGCGGCTGTATTTCAAAAACATAAGTTGCATCATCTGAGAACCCTGGTTTGCAAATTGTCGAAAAGCAGGAGAGACAATTAAGCCTCCGACGAATAATATTTGCCCAAGCGTCTGCTTGGTTTGTTGCTTGGCACTGTGGCGAGCAGTGACGTGACCAATCTCATGGCCGAGTACACCAGCAAATTCTGCTTCATTGTTAAAGTGCGCCAAGATGCCGCGGGTGAAATAAACATAACCACCCGGTAAGGCAAATGCATTGACCACGGGAGAATCCAGAACTTTGAACGAGTAGGGCAGATCTGGCCGGTGCGATATTTTGGCCATTTCCTGACCACGCTCGTCGATAAACTTCTGCAAAGCCTCGTCTTCATAACGACCAAAGGTTGCGACAATCGCCGGGTCATTCTCTTGTCCCACCTGGATCTCTCGCTCCTCAGACATAAAGACCACTTCTTTTTTGCCCGTTACCGGATTCACTGAGCATGCAGCAAATGCAATTAGACAGAGCGTAGTTAAAGCTATTTGAATTGACTTAAGCATATTTTATCGTATTACGTGGTATTTATAAGTTAGAAAGTCCCTCAGAATTTGGAATTCTGCCGGGGTAGATATCATTAGAACGAAAGTATGTAAAAGTAGCATTCTTCTGACTTAGTCCCTTTTGCGCCGTAACATCTTGCCCGCCCGAAGGTCATGAAAGGTTTCATCTTCGACTGCGATCTTGCCGTTGATTCACGTAGTGAAGCCCTGCTCCATCTGGCCCGCCCAATGCTGTTGGCACTCCCTGTACGATATGGCTTTTGGCGTCGGGATAGAGGCTGAGTGGCTCAAGATGGGATGCACATCGATGAAGCCTGGCGAGACTACCAGCCCAGTCGCGTCGATGGTTTTCATCCATCATAGACACTGCCATTGATCAGCAGCAGATCGTAGCTGGTGCATTGAGTAAAGCAAACGAGGATCGCAATTGCGGTGATCTGCTTCATCTTTGAATTTATCTGCGCATAAATTAGCAAAAAGACAGCGGTGCATGAACGAGTTGCATACTTTTGCGTTTAAGACGCACGTGAGCAAGAAAGGCAAAATACTAGTGGCAATGAGTGGTGGCATCGATAGCACAGTCACTGCCATGCTTCTGCATGAGCAGGGGTACGAAGTGATCGGTATCACTATGAAAACGTGGGACTATGCAGGCTCCGGTGGTAGCAAGAAGGAGACGGGCTGTTGCAGTCTGGATAGCATCAACGATGCAAGACAAGTTGCAGTGACGATGGGCTTTCATCACTTTATCGTAGATATCCGTGAGGAGTTTGGTGACTATGTGATTGATAATTTTGTAGACGAGTACATTGCTGGCAGGACTCCCAATCCCTGTGTGCTTTGCAATACCCACATCAAATGGGAAGCAATGTTGCGTCGTGCCGATGCACTCGATTGCGAGCACATCGCCACCGGGCATTATGCCCGCATTTTGCAAGATGCATCAAGTGGCAGACACTTCGTACGCAAAGCAGTAGATCTAAACAAAGACCAGTCGTATGTCTTGTGGGGGTTGAGCCAGGATTGCCTGAACCGAAGTGTTTTTCCGCTGGGAGAAATGACCAAGCCCGAAGTACGGAAAGTCGCGTACGATCGTGGCTACGAGGCGATGGCCAATAAGCCGGAGAGCTACGAAATTTGCTTTGTCCCGGACAACGATTATCGCGGTTTTCTCAAGAGACGCGTCCCTGATCTCGAAGAATCAGTACAAGGTGGTCAATTTGTGAATAGTGCCGGTGAGGTGCTGGGTACCCACGATGGCTATCCATTTTACACGATCGGCCAGCGTCGTGGCCTCGGTCTTGCTTTTGGAGATCCGATGTATGTGACGGACATCGATCCGGTTGCAAATCAAGTCACCCTCGGCAGAGTCGATGAATTGTTGCGCAGCGGTATGATGGTAAATCAGGTGAATAGCATGAAGTACGATCAAATTCCCGACGGTGGAGAACTGATCACAAAGGTTCGCTATCGTGATCCAGGTACTTTAAGCAGTGTGCTCAACGTAGAAGACAAGCTTCGGGTGGAGTTTATGGCAAATGTGCGTGGAGTCGCTCCCGGGCAATCGGCGGTGTTTTACGAAGGCGAAGATGTCGTTGGTGGTGGCATTATATACAGTTCGATTTGAAATTGAATGGTGCTGCGCAAAATATTTCCTCGAGCCACGACGTCTTATACTTTTGAACGAAGCCCATGAAGATACTTTCCCAGCTAGTCCTCGTTGCGGGGATCTGTAGTGTAATGGCCTGTAAAACAGAGGTCGAGCCACCGATCGGAGATGACGTCTACGAGTATGAATATTTTCCTCTTGCAGTTGGTCAAAGTCGCACCTACCAGGTAGACTCTATCCGCTTCGATTATGGAGAGGGCAATTTTATGTCAGATTCATCCTCCTTTTACATTCGTGAAGACTACGTCGAAATGTTGGAAAATCAGGAGGGGAATGATCTCTATCGCATCGAGCGCAGGAAAGCCAAGACGCTTGAAGGTCCGTGGCAGGTCCTCGATGTAGTGAGTGAGTTCCGCACTGTAACACAAGCATTTCGCACAGAGAACAACTTAAAGTTTAACGTTCTGGTATTTCCCCCCGAGGAGGGAACTCGGTGGGATGGCAATGCGTACTTGAATGAGGATCTCACTGTCTTTGTGAGAGGAGAGCCAATCCAGATGTTTAAATTTTGGGACTATGAAGTGTTGTCGAAATCTCTCTCTGCAACGGTCGGAGAAATGAACTATACAGATCTGCTTCATGTGCAGCAGGCAGAAGATGTCAATGCGTTCGATCTACGCCAGGCTTTTGAATATTATGCCAAAGACATTGGAGCCGTGTACCGTGAAAGATGGATTTTAGAGTCGGCGTGTAAATTCCTTGGCCGTCCTGAAATCTGCGTGGGGAGAGACTGGCCTGAAAAATCGGGGAGAGGTTTTATCGTGCGCGAAACCTTGGTTGCCCACCAGTGATCCCTGAGCTCATTGAGGTGGGTTTTGTGCGCAAGCCAAAGGGATTTCAAGGACTTCTCAAGATCGCAACCCACGAACAATATGAAGATGCGCTGCTCAACTCCTCGTACCTCTTTGTTGATATGGACGGCAGCAAAGTTCCCTACGCCGTTGAGAAAGTTGAATTGGCAAAAGACGTGGTGGTGCGGCTGGAAGATATCTTGACTAGTGAAGATGCCATGCCGCTCGTGGGTAAAGACATCTTTGTCGAGGCAACCTTGCTCAATGAGCATGATAAATCGCTGCAAGCAAACGATAATCTCACGTACGGAAAAGTAGTCGGATTCACCATGATTGATCGGGGAGTTGAAGCCATTGGTGTTGTTGAAAACGTGGAGCAATATCCGGGGCAGGAAATGGCGATCGTGCAAGTGCCTTCGGGGGAGACTGTTCTCGTACCCTTGGTAGAGGAATTCATTGTGGAAATTGATGAGGAAGGCAAACGTATCCTAGTGCGATTGCCAGAAGGTCTCCTTACTACTTAATCGTAACTGTCATCGAGGCGAGCAGGCGAGCAGGCTTATTGTCAAACGAGTACGACTCTCCGTTGAAGACAATGTGATCACCAAATTTTGAAAAATTACCCTCGTAGCGGATATCCAGCATGAGGTTGAAGAAATCAAGACCGATGCCACCTTGCCAGCCGTACGTCAAGTCTCGAAACTTCTGCTCATATTGGTCAAACTCCAGCAACTCGCTGCTACTGTTGATAAAATAGTGACCTACCGGGCCCAACATCATACGAAGTGGACCGGCTTTCATCCCAAACAGAAATGGGATATCTAGATTTTGATACCTCTCTGAAAATATCTGATCAGTGCCATTGCCCAAGTCCCTGTAGCTAAAGTCTACTGAGTTGCTATTGAACAGAAATTCTGGCTGGATTACGAAGGTTGCCAGGCGAAGTTGCAAGACCAATCCAATGTGATAGCCAAATTTTGCATCGTTGATCGCAAGCTCAAATTGCTCGGTACCTTGGGTGAGTTTTAAAGCTTGGCTTATACCTAGATCGTAGGTGCCAATGCCTCCTTTGATTCCGAATCGAAACTGTGCCATAGCAGAGGCAGCTATAAAGCTAAACAACACTATGAACATCACTTTTTTCATCCGCCTGAGACTCTATCCTAATTTGGACATGAAGATAATACAATAACAACGATGTTTTGTCTTCCAGATCTTTGGTAGTGTCTTGATTAACATAACTTTAGCGGCAAATGACAAACAGTACTAAACACATCTTAAAGGATGTCGAGTTTATAGGTAGTTTTGACCGCATTGAGGATTGCCCTACAGATAAGCTGCCTTGCTACGCTTTTGTAGGCCGCTCCAATGTGGGCAAGTCTTCGCTGATCAACTTACTTACCGACCGAAAAAAGCTTGCCAGAATTTCAAAACAGCCCGGAAAGACCCAAATGATTAACTTTTTTAACATTGATAGCTCTTGGTATCTCGTCGATCTTCCCGGTTATGGGTATGCCAAAGAATCAAAAAAGATGCGTGCCAAGTGGAATAAAATGGTGCGAAGCTTCTTGCTTGATGCACCAAATTTAATGACCTCCTTTGTCCTTGTTGATAGCAATGTGCCTCCACAAGAGCATGATCTTTCTTTCATTAATTGGCTCGGAGAGCAAGACCTGTCCTTCAGTCTTATTTTTACAAAAGTAGATCGACATCGCAAGGATCACATCAAGAAAGCGAAGATAGAGGCGATCCAGCAGGCCGTGCTCGAATCCTGGAGTACCCTGCCTCCCCAGTTTAGTGTCAGCTCTGTCTCGCGAGAGGGTAGGGAGGAATTATTAGCCTATATTGCCCAGCTGAATGCTTTGGTGACAGAAAAGCAAGAGCGCTAGCACACTGATGGAAGAACAAATACAACTTTATCCGTATATCGAGCCAGATATGGAGCGCTGGCCCATCCACCAGCTCACACTTGAGCGCATGGACTTTATTGCCGAACTCAACGAGCATAGTTTCAAGCAAATCACTACTCAATCTGACCAGCCATTGCGAAGTCTGCTGGACAAGGTGCTTTACATGGAGCGCAGTCGCATCAACAACAACCCTTGGCGGGTGGATCCTCCCGATGATAAGCAGTTTTGGAAGTCGATCAAAGGCGAGCTCGAGGAATATTCAAGTCCCGAGAAAAAGAATTTGGCTGGAAGTAAGTACGAAGAACTGGTGAGGCGGATTATCGATCGATACAGCAATGAGATCGTCGGTAGCTTTGTGCCAAAGACCTATTCTCAGGCGCGGAGCATTCTCACTTTTATGTTCAAGAGACTCCTTATAAACCGAGGCAATAAAAGGGTTTGGGGCAAGAAAGAACAACTTTATCACCGCATCAAGCTCTATGGTGATAGTGAGAAGATTAGAGAGCTCACCAAGATCGGCACGGTGGTGATGGTGCCCACACATATGAGCAACCTTGACTCATTGCTGATCGCCTATGCGATCGATCTCAAGGTGGGCCTTCCCTCGTTTTCCTGGGGAGCGGGTCTGAATTTGTACAATTTTGGTCCTGCCGCATACTTTATGAATCGGCTGGGCACCTATCGAGTGGATCGACGCAAGAAGAACCCAATTTATCTCACCACACTTAAGTCCATGTCAACGATGACAATGGTGAGGGGAGTGCATTCGCTGTTTTACCCTGGCGGCACACGGTCGCGAAGCGGTGAGATCGAAACACAATGTAAGCTGGGTCTGTTGGGTACCACCATCGAAGCCCAGCGTATCCTGTGCCAGTCGGGCAAGGATAAAAAGATATTTATGGTTCCGCTCATCATCGACTATCACTTTGTACTAGAGGCTAAGTACTTAATTGAGCAGCACCTGCAAGAGGTCGGTCGTGAGCACTACGCCGCCATCCGTGATGAGTCCAAAAGCAAGCGAAAATTGCTGAAATTCCTTTTGCAATCGTATCGCGAGTCATCCGAGATCGTAATGTCGCTGGGCGAACCGTTTGATGTGCTGGGCAATTTTGTCAATGAAAAAGGTGAAAGTCTGGGATCAGATGGAAAGGTCCTCGACGTCAAGGACTATTTTATGAACGATGATGAGGTGACTTCAGATCCTCAGCGTGAGCGCGTATACACCCAGATTTTAGCCAAACGTATTTTAGAGCGTTTTCGAAAGGACAATGTCGTGCTCTCATCTCATGTTGTGGCCTATACTGCATTTCGGATCCTGGTCGAGCGCTACGATGAGCTGGATATCATGGGTCTTTTGAAATTGCCACAAGATGATCTCACGATCAGTCTGGCCGAACTAACGGAAAAAGTTCAGAACGTGCTGAATCGACTGATCATTCTCGAGTCCAAGCAGGAGATTCGTCTCTCTGATCCGATTCGCTGGGATTTGGAAGAAATTGTGCAAGACGGGCTGGAGAAGCTCGGTTTGTATCATGTACCCAAACCACTTATTTTGAGCAACGGTACGACAGTACTCTGCAAGGACATAAAATTGCTCTATTACTATCACAACCGGCTATCGCAGTATGATCTGGAGTCATTCGTTCTGCAGAGCAAGGATAGACTCAGAGAATTGTCTGCAGTCTAGTACCGTGTCGTAGGCATTCTGAAATGAGGTTTATCGTATTCGACCTGGAAGCCACTTGCTGGCTGGGAGCTCCTCCCAATAACGTGCAAGAGATCATTGAGATCGGCGCTGTACTTATAGATTCTTATGGATCTGATTTGGGTTCATTCAATAAATTTGTACGACCCAAGGTAAATCCTCGACTCTCGGCATATTGTCAAGAGCTGACATCGATCTCGCAGATGCAGGTGGACCGAGCAAACGACTTCGTCACTGTTGTCGAGCATTTTCAAGATTGGGCTCAGATCTTCCAGAGCGATTATCAACTTGTGCACTGGGGGCCTGCAGATGTGCAAATGTTGCAGAATGACTGCTCATTACACGATCTTGAATCGACCTGGCTGGAACCCCATATTGATTTGAAAAAGCAATACAGTCATCTGAAGAAATTAAAGAAGCCAGCTGGACTTAAGCGCGCCCTATCTATTGAGGGTCTTGAATTTGAAGGCACCCAACATCGAGCCATTGATGATGCCTGGAATACGGCACGGATATTTCTAAATCATCTGGACGAATGGCAATTTTGAAGGAATTATAACCGACCAAACTTCGTTTAAAGGTCATATTTGATGACAAACAAATCTTAAGAATGCAAATAAGTAAAGTATTAAGCTTCTTGATAGCAATGAGTCTTTCCCTTTCGTTGGTCGCTCAGAAGAGCATTGATCAGGGCTATCTTAAATTGGAGATAACCGACATCAAGGTCGAGAAGCCAGAACTTGAGCAAATGGTGGGCATGATGCAAGGCTCCACTCAAGAGATTTTCTTCAATCAGCAAAAGCAAAAAGTGGTGATCGGGATGATGAGCGGGATGATGCAAATGAGAGTCTATCAGGATTTTGACTCTCAGTCCAATGAGACCTATGTCGACCTGATGGGCAATAAAATCAAAAGTGTGATGGGTCCCGCAGAAATGGCAGAACAAAAAAGGAATGCGGAAGAAATGTTAGCCAATGCCAAAATTGTCTATGACAAGGATGATCGCAAGGATATCATCGGATATAGTTGCTACAAAGGTACCGTGACGATCGGGGGCGAAAACCCAACCAGTCTTACATTTTACCTGACAGATGAAGTCAATGTACCGCAGGCATACATCCAGACTCTTAGCCAAATCTCGATAGAAGGAACACCGATGGAGATGCAGATCAAAGTGGCTGGGATGATGGATCTGACCTATACGGCAGTGGAGGTAAAGGAAGACTTGGACCCCAATTTCTTTGCCAAGCCAGAGGGTACATATAAAGAGCTTACGATGGATGAATTGAAGCAAATGGGGTTAGGGGGAACGATGGGCTTTTGAGTCATGACATTCGTAAAAAGCAAGAGAGCCAGTAGTTTGCATACTGGCTCTCCCGTAACGGGTTTTGAATATGCCCCAATCTTCATTGGGCATAAACAAATATTCTGTCTGTAAGACGTTTGTAATTGGTATGCCCACATATTTTACTTCCAAAATATGTTTCGAGTCTTTAACTACTAAATGTAATTATGAAAGTTGCGTGGTTTAGTCCAAGTCTAGCAGGAGTTATCGTCCCTTGTATGTTGTTGGTGCTTAGTTCTACAAGCTTGCATTCACAAGAGATTAACAAAGGTCGCTACTGTCTTACGTATTTTCCTCAACCTGTCGTAGAATCCTACATTGACTCCCTGGCAGCTTATTTAGAAGTAGGATTTGCAGACGAAAACGGAATGCTCGATAGCATTACGCAGCAGTATATCGATCACTTTACAAAAGTGCCAATTCGCAAGTCAAAGTGTGTCTTTTTTCATCAGGACACAGTGATGATTCGCGAAAAAGTGGGAGAGGATGTAAGCTCTGCCTACCTCGTCATACCCGAGGCGAATGAGCTGCTCACCAAAAAGGAAGGTGAGTTGATACGTGCACCCTATAAAATTGATGAGGAAGAATCAAGTGGGCACTTTGATTTTTTTGTCAGAGAAATCAAGGACGATACCAAGGTGATCGAAGGTTTTCCTTGCTATCGAGTCGAAATCAAGGAAGTGTACTACCCGGGAGGAGAATCCGACCCAAGAGAAAAAGACTACGTACTGTACGTTACGGATCGAATCAAAGTGCCGGGCAGCGTGATTCTTGGCAATAACATGCAAGAAGATATTTCTTGTCCTTTGGAGGTAACCGAACCGCTCAATAACGAAGTGATGATTACGTATCGCGCACAGGGCATGCGATTTAGTCTAGAAGCCGGAACATTTACGTTGTAACTTCTTCGCCATAGATTCGAATTCCTTTCAGGGTGAAATTTGGATCAACCTGGTCGCAAAGCTGCGAGAGTTCTTGCAGATCATGTGCAAAGCCTCCTGTTCCCATGACGGTCAAGGTGTCGCCAAATTCCCGTTTTATTTCTGAAAGTTTGTTGCGAATTAGACCCAAATATCCGCCGATCACCCCGGCTTGTATGGCACTAGCCGTGTTACGACCAATGCTCGATGCAGGTTTGCTTACAGGGACAGCTGGCAATTGAGCTGTATTTAGATACAGTGAAGTGAGCGCAGTCCGGATGCCGGGTAAGATCGCGACACCTTGTATCGTATCCGCTGCATCGATAAGGGTGAAGGTTAGTGCTGTTCCTAGATCGACAATGATACACCCGCCCTCTATGAGTTTATGGGCTGCAATGGCGTTGCAAAAGAGATCACTGCCCAGCTCTAGCGGATTTTCAATGGAAAAGGCAATCGCTGGATAGCTCTCAACTTTCACTACAACTGGCTCGATGCCAAAGACCAAGGTTAGCATATCGCTGATCGGATCTATGAGTTCGGGCACTACGAAACTTATCGTAATCTTCTGGATCGAGTTAAGTTCAATATTTGATTCAATAAATCGGTTCTTGATCCCTAATTCGTATAAGGAGACCGGTACTTCAGCCTTGGACTCCATGGGCCAGTAATCTATCAATTTGTCTTGATCAAAAAGGCCAAGCGAGATATTCGTATTGCCAATATCTAGGACTAGATGCACAACTTAAATCTAAAACTTCTAGACGATTAAAGTCAGAGTTTCTGCGCAAATAAAATAAGTTCTGGCGAAAAGTGATCTGTCTGCTGGCGCATATCTTCTAAAATCTAACCTTTACCCCACGGATCTCCTGCCTAAGCTCCCGAACCTGCAGACCAAGTTTATTGCCGTGCATGTCTAAGAACTGAAGTCTTTCAAGATCAATAATTTCTTTCGGCAGGGATTTGAATTTATTATTATTCAAGTAGAGAGACTCAAGGTGGTTCAGTTTTCGAATGTTGGGTGGCAGAGCCTTCAGACCATCGTTTTCAACATGAAGAGATCTCAGGTTCGGAAGGGTACTGAGCACCGGAATATTCTTATCGAACTCCAAATTTTTGTCGTCATTTAAAAAAAGCTCTTGTAAGTTCCTCAGATTTGTGAAACTCTCCGGTAGGATACTAAAGTCATTTCCGCTCAAATCGAGCACTCTGAGATTTTGCAGAGAACCAATAGAGTTCGGTATTTCTTCAAATTTGTTGTCATTTAGATAGAGAGACTCGAGTTGACCAAGCGCGTCCATATCTAGTGGCAACGTACTCAGGTTATCATTTTCTATGTGCAGTGATCGCAAATTAGGAAGCGCACTTAAAATTGGGATGTTCTTACTAAAATTCAGATTTTTTTCATCATTCAGAAAGAGCTCTTTCAAATTTACGAGGTTAGTAAAGGATGCCGGCAACACCTCAAAGTCATTACCACTGAGATCTAGAACTTGCAAATTCTTGAGGTAACCTACACCCTTGGGTACTTGCTGGAGGTGATCATTTTTCAGGCTTAAGTACTGCAAGTTTGTAAAGGATGACCAAACCGTATCGGGTATTTCTGAGTTTTGATCACTCAAATTTAATCTGTAGACAAGCTCCGGTCTTTGTAGCGCGTCTTCCAGATTAGAATATTCTTTGAGGAGTCGTGTGGAATCTGTGCTTGCTTGGCTTGACAGATCAGAAATCACCAGAACTGACATCACCAATGAGAATAATGAATATTTTATCATTTTTGTATTGTATTTATACGATTTCAAACAACAATATTCTGTTTGGCAGGTCCCACCTGCTTTTATCAAATGGCCAAGAAAATATTTCGGATAGAGCGCATAGGAATGTAACTATCCCAAGGGGTTTTGGTTCGAAAATTCTTGAGATGATTATGATTTTAATCGGATATGACCATCTCCGGTGACCAACCATTTGTAGCTGGTGAGCTCGGCCAGGCCCATTGGCCCACGGGCATGCAATTTCTGTGTACTGATGCCAATTTCGGCTCCCAGTCCAAATTCACCACCGTCGGTATAGGCTGTCGATGCATTGCAATAGACCGTGGCAGCATCTACTTCTTGAAAAAATTGTGCGATCGTTGCTTCATCATCAGCAATGATCGCTTCGCTATGCCGCGATGAATATTGATCAATGTGATCAAGGGCCTCATTCAGATTTGCGACTGTCTTGATCGACATTTTCATCGATAAGAATTCAGTTCCATAATCTCCCGGCTTAGCTCTCTCAAGATTCACAGAAGGGTAAGTTTCTTGGAGTATCTCAAAGCTGAGGTCGTCCGCTCGAATTTGCACATGCGCATCAGCAAGATGCTGAACAATCAATGGCAGCTGAGGTAAGAGCTGTTCATGTAGCAAGAGCGTATCAAGTGCGTTGCAAACACTCACTCTTCTGGTCTTGGCATTGTGGACAATGGCTGCGGCCTGCGATATATTTGCAGATATATCTACATATGTATGCACGATGCCCGCGCCAGTTTCGATCACAGGTACGAGTGCATTCTTGCGCACGAAATCTATGAGGCCCTGACTGCCACGCGGTATGATCAAATCTACTAGCCCTTCTGCTTGAAGGATATGTGGCAAGGCTTCCCTTGAACTGGGCAGTAGAAAGAGGGCATCAGCAAGGTTGTACTTTTCTAACGTCTCTTTAATCAAGGCTGCAATCTGTAAATTGGAATAATGTGCGTCACTTCCTCCCTTTAATACACTTGCATTTCCTGCCTTGAAATTGAGCGCAAAGACGTCAAACATTACGTTGGGCCGAGATTCGAATATGATGCCAACGACTCCAATTGGCACAGATATTTTCTTTAGCCTTAGTCCAGAAGAAACAGTGCGCTCCTCTAAAATTCGATCGAGAGGAGAGGGAAGATGGCCAACTTTCTTAAGGTTATCACAAATGTCCCATAGGCGATCCTCTGTCAATTTGAGTCGATCATAGCGTGCATCTGCGGGATCCATTCGTTCGAGATCCTTCGCATTCGCTTTCAGAATTAAGTCGAAAGAGCGAGAAGTCAGATCAGCTAACTCAGTGATCACCCGCGAGACTGCTTCCTGGGGTAATCTATTGATCGCCCTACATGACGATTTGGTTTGCTGCAGCTTCTGCCTTAGCTGCGCGACATCAATTTCAACATCTGAATCTATGGACCTATTCATTTTCCGAAAAGGTATAGATAATTGTAGTGGATAAGTGGTTTTTGCTGAGGCTTTCCTAAAATCTTCCGTAGTTCCTTTGCACCATAAGCCGCTAGACCTAAGCCAATAGCTTTTTCGGCATTGCAAATCGAGATCACATCGCCTTTGCTAAATTTCCCTCTGCTTGCAGAAATACCCACTGGTAGGAGAGAGTTGGCACTGCGTGAGTCTTGCAGTGCCTCGAGAGCTCCGTCATTGATCACAACAGACCCTTGGGTGTGCTCTACTTCAACAGAAGATAGCCACTTCTTGACAGTGCTCACTCCCTTGCTTGGGATGATCTGCGTACCAATCGGTTCGCCAGCGCAAAGCAGCCGTGTAAGCACATCGTGCTCTCGACCGGGTGCAATGAAGCACTCTACACCAAGTCCAGCCATCTTCTGCACGATTGCGATCTTACTTTGCATACCGCCTCGGCCAAGCTTTGATTTGGCAGAGATACTGACTCTTTCTAAGTCTTGTGGTTTTTCGATCACAGCAATTACTTTCATCTCGTCTGTATCAGGATCTTGCTCAAGGATGCCAGCCACATTGGTGAGTAGAATGAGTTTGCTGGCACCCAGCATACTTGCAAGCAAACCAGCCAGTTCGTCGTTGTCGGTAAACATCAGTTCGCGCAATGAGATCACATCATTTTCATTGATGATCGGCAGCACTCCTTCGTTGAGCAAGCCACGGAGGCAATTTCTCATGTTAATGTAATGTCGCCGATCGCGAAAGTCTTCTTTGGTTGCAAGTACTTGTGCAACCTGCAAGCTGTTGCGGGAAAAAGCTGTACGATAGAGTGCCATGAGCTCGACCTGACCGATCGCTGCCAGGATCTGCTGACGCAAGACCGGATTGCGAGTCTGCGGATCTGGAAACTGCGACTGCCCAGCACCAACTGCTCCGGAACTGACCATTACACAATCAAAGTCACTTTGCCTCAGTAGTGCTATCTGCTTGGCAAGACCTTCGATTACCTCAAGATCAAGTCCCTTGCCGGATTGCAGCACACTTGTGCCGACTTTGATGATGACAAGATTGCGACTACTCATAAAGTCAAAGATAGCCTCAAGCGAGCAAATTTGACTTAATAATCTGCACACCAATTGCGAGGAGGATGATGCCAAAGATTTTGCGTAAGGAACCTAGCGCCTGATCACTCACTTTGCGATTGAGCCAATCGAGTGACTTCAAGACGATAAATACGAGTAGGAGGTTGAGTATTATGCCAATACCGATGCTCGTGGTGTCAAACTCGGCTTTGAGAGTGAGGATCGTGGTAAGCGTTCCAGCACCTGCGACCAGGGGAAAGGCAATGGGTACGATATTGCCGGAGCTGCCAGGCGTGGCCAGATCCCTAAATATTGTAATGCCAAGCAATAGCTCCAAACCAATCAGGAGGATGATGAAGCCGCCGGCAATAGCAAATGAAGAGGGATCGATGCCAAACAGACCGAGTACTTGTGTACCAAATAGAAGAAAAAGGCTCATGATCAGGGCAGCAACACCGGTCGCTTTCCATGCACTGATTTCAACACCTTGTTTGCGCAAAGAGAGCAAGACGGGAACCGACCCAGGGATGTCGATCACTGAAAATAACACCAAGAATACAGAGGCAACTGCAGATAAGGTCATAGCCGTAATATTAAAAATGATTTAAATATGGTAATCAATGTATTGAACCAAATCAACCATAAAATATCCTAAACAGATGCATAATTGCCTCTAAAGTTTCATACAGCGTCAAATTGACTATTTTGCCGTGTGGAACATGTGTTAAAAAATCAACTGGATGCTACGGATCGTAGGATTTTGCAAGAATTGACAATAGATGCCCGTCAGCCATTTTCTAAAATTGCCGAGAAGCTCAAAGTCAGCAACTCGCTTGTTCATCAGAGGGTTAAGAAGCTCAAAGAGGTGGGTATCTTAGGAGATGCTTCGTTTCGCGTGAATCCAGAATCATTGGGCTTTGAGACTTGTGCTTTCGTCCAGATCCGGATTCGTCAGGCTAAATTCATGAAGAGCGTTGTGGAGAAATTGACGTCCGTGCGCGAAATCGTGGAGTGCGCGAACATCGCCGGTCGCTTTGCCATTATCGTAAAGATTTATGCTGCGAATAATAGCCACCTGAGAGATGTTGTTTATGAAAGTATTCAGAACATCGATGGAGTAGAGGAGACCAATACCGTCGTATCTTTTGAAACCAATTTTATCCGAAATATTGATGTAGGACTTTAAAAAAGCCGCGACCGGAACAAGTGTGGGGTTAAACAAACCCATCTTGACTCTTTAATTTGTCTCGATTCTTTCCAGCCCATCGATCAAATTTCTTATCGATCTGAATCCACTCTTCTGTAAAACCGCACTGGTAGCAAATGTATCTGTCTAGGCCCGCGCTGGCCATGCCCCATTTGTCAAGTGGTATCCGATTGGTCAGTTTAGTCGCTGCCAAGCGTATTACATCGTTGGTGCCACATTTAGGACATTGATGGGTGTTTTTCATTAGCAAACAATTTAGGAAAACTTTAAGATGGCAGATTGCATCCGTCCTGTGGAATGCAAGATGAACGCCCCTCTTTAAGTTGAAAGTTGAATTTATCAAAACAAAAACGAACCAAAATGTTTCAAAAACTAATGATCATTTCGCTCCTTGGATTGCTGTTATTTTCCAGTTGTAGCAAGAACAAGGAAACACAAGGTTGTGGTCTTTTCAATACAATGGAATTGTCCGCAAGACTAACAGAAGTGGGAGACGCCTCAAGTGCATTGTCGGAAGAGGAAACCGCGGCAAATTGTACCCGATACAAAAATGCGTGGTCCGCATATTTGGATACTGCAGAGAAATTTCTCGATTGCTCTTTTGTAGACCGAGCAGACCTTGACAAGAACATAGCCGAAGCCAAAGCAGCCATCGCCCAAGAAGATTGCAACTTGTAGGCCTTGCGGTGACCAGCAGTGCTTGCCGAGATCGCCGATCAGATTGATTCGCGTGCTTGTCCGGCTGCGGTGGTGTTGTTGGGAAATTACTTGGCAAGTGGTCGAGTCTGGTATGAACCTACCGATGACTTGGATGAAAATACTGGACTCCGGGCCTCCTGGGGTGGGGGACTCTTTCTAAGTCCGTTGGATGTTGCGATCATTCGCATGAGTTACTTTCGAGCGAAAGATGACTTTCAGGTAAATGTAGGGGTGAATTTTAGTTTCTGACCACCTATGCTAGGCTACCCAGGAATCTTTTTGCATATTTGATTGTAGTATGTAGTAAATATGCAAAGATTTGGGAGATTACGCAAAGGCGACGTTAGATTTACTGAAGTTACAGGAGCCTGCTGGCAGCTACACCACCAGCTTGATAGATGCCAGTCGCGCGGGTATCGCGCGTTCTCAATTTATGGCTTTTACACAGCGGGTAAAGCAATCCATGAGATCGCTCTCAAAAGTAATGCCTGCCTCATACAGTAGTCTCTCAAAAAAAGACATGTACGATCAGGATACCAGTGAGCGTATTCTTGAGATAGCTGAGATCTATGCGATGGGTATGGAAGTCTTTGGTGACATAGATCGATTTAATTCCTGGCTGCAGCATGTGTCGGCACCGCTGGGAGGGCACACTCCATTTTCATTGCTTGATACGAGCTTCGGTATCCGTATGCTAAAAGATGAAATTGGTCGCATCGATCACGGCATCTTTGTCTAGTGCCTGAGGATGCAGGTATTTCGTATCGATCGTCAGAAACGAGCTGACTCATTGCTTACAGGCAAAGGAGCTGAACTTTACGGAGGTCGTTGGAATACTCGTGGCACACCCGTTGTCTATTGTGCTTCATCTCGATCGCTCGCAATCCTTGAGGTGCTTGTGCATTTGGACTGGCAAAAGCATCTGCCACAAGATCGAATCATGGCGACCATCGAAATTCCTGATGAACTTGTATACAAACCAGACCCAGACAGTTTCGGTACGTATTGGGCTGGTAGTCCGTATCACTCAGATTCTCAACGTGTTTTTGCGGAGTTCTTACAGCAGGAGATCCACGGCGACAGCGTTGCGATCGCGGTGCCATCAGCAGTAGTTCCGGAAGAACTCAATATTTGCCTTGATCCGACTTCTCAGTGGATGAGGCAGGTGAAAATCGTTGAGAGCAAACCTTGGAGGTTGGATGAAAGGCTGGTGCATTGATTTATTCTATTTCACATAATATTAATTATAGGCACAGGGACTGAATGAATTTCCTAGAAGAAAAGCCTACGCAGTTGAAAATTTTACCTTATTTTGTGCCCAGTTCTTAGCTCATTCCGCTTGAAGAAATATAAGAAGGTTTTGAACGTGTTTATAAGTGGCTTGTCCTCCTGGACGGGCCATTTTTTCTTTGGGCATGATTGATCCGGAGGAAATCAAGATTAAGGGCAAGTCATTAATGTCTCGACTGCGTAAAGCGATGAAGCAGATCGCGAGAAAAAGCCCCAAAGAGCTTGATGGCCTTTTTCAAGAGATACACGTAGAGACGTTTGCCAAGATTGACTGCCTCGATTGCGCAAACTGCTGCAAGACCACTGGTCCGAGATTGAGTGCATCTGATACTGAGCGCATCTCTGCTCACTTGAGGATGCCGGTTAAGTCTTTTGAGGATCACTATGTGCGTATTGACGAAGATGGAGATCGAGTGATGAAAGTCTTGCCCTGTCCGTTTTTGATGGATGACAATGCTTGCTCCATCTATACTGCAAGGCCCAAAGCCTGCCGAACCTATCCGCATACCGATCGTAGAAGACAAAGGCAACTCCTCAATCTGCATTTGAAAAATGTGGAGGTTTGTCCCGCCGTGCAGCAGATCTTGACCAGGATATCAGAGCACTATCCGTACTCCTGAATCATCTGAATCGCAATCAGCGCCAAGGGAAGATTCAGAGAATTAATACACCAAGACTCCAAATGCTGCCGCTCAGGCTGACTTAGCCGCTTAAGTGCCTTACGCAGTTCTTTACGGAAAATATCTTTGTCAAAACTGACTTTTTGCAGAATAGTCTGGCTGTAACGCAGCCAGCGAGAATCTTCTTGGGTGGGGCGCTGTGAAGAATTGTTTATCATAAGTGAGACACTCCTAAGATATTAAAAAATCATTAATATGTAGAGCAGTTTCTTATACCAGCAAGTCAGGGTTTAAACGCCGGCGATCTGTGGTTGTTTCAGCAACCCTTTCGGGAATGGAAAAAAGGCGCAACTTTTAACATAGTTGGCTAGGAGCCAAATGACATTTCCGTGTTAGTCACTAAAAACAGGGTCAAAATATGCGCAAGCCGTGTCAAGATCATTTTAGCGCATCTAAGACTAATTTGGTCATCTCAGCCATTTCTGATGGCTCCAACCAGCGAGTGACAATGACTAAATCTTGTTCAGCATCAACGATGATGAAATTACCACCGAAGCCAGCAGCATAGTACACGTGGTCCGCCACTCCCTCAAGCTTCCGTGGCTCATTGTTGAGCCACCACATAAAACCGTACGCACCATTTGCTGTGGATGGTTCCTGAACGGACTTTACCCAATCGGCGCTAATGATTTGGTCCTCATTCCATTTTCCGTTGCGAGCAAAGAGAAGACCGAATCGCGCATGATCTTGGGTATTGATGAAGATGCCTCCTCCTGAATGCCCTCCCCCACTCACCGACTGCATTTTGATACCATCTACGTTGGTCCATGAATGGTCGTATCCATACCATCGCCAGGTGGGTGAGGCGCCGATGCGATCCATCACATGCTCTTTGAGTATGGCTGGCAGTGGCTTTCGCCAAACCTGCAAGAGTGAGTAGGCCAGAACATTCACTCGCACATCATTGTATTCAAAATTGCTGCCGGGCTCAAGATACTCGCGCATTTTCCAATCGTCGACATCACCTTCGCTCGGTGGCCGATCGGCCCAATCCTTCACGTCAAAAAGTTCTCCACTCCAATCAGATGATTGCGTAAGTAGGTCTCTCCACCGGATGGTGCTGTTGTGCTTGCCCCCGAACGTACCATCCCAGACGTAGTCGGAGACACGATCGTCGACGCCGGCAATAAGGCCCTGATCGATTGCGAGCCCCGCCATGGTAGAGAGGTAACTCTTGGTAACGCTAAAAGTCATATCTACTCTGCGCGTATCTCCCCATTGCGCCACGATGTAGCCATTCTTGATAATCATCCCCGCAGGGCCTCCCCTTTCTTTGGTCGGACCAAGAATCTGATGGTATGGCTCTCTTTCAAATCCCTTCAAGATGGCTCTGCGCAAGTCACGAGGACCACTGTATTCATGTTCTTGAGCGAAGGAGATGGCAGATTGCAACAGAGCCTCATCAAAACCCAGTTCTGAGGGGTCCTTTTCCTTCCACTCATGTTTTGAGGGTACGTATTGTGCCTTGATTGACAGGCTGAAGAGGAAAAAGATAGCCGAAAAGACCAAGGGCCGTGAGCAACTCATGTTTTGCATTTGCATTTTGAAAGATAGGAACTCTTCACATCGAATGAAGAAAAGCAAGGCGTGAATTTAGATCGACAGATTATTGATCTCCTGAATCAGTCCGTTGCGTTTGCGATGAGATACCGGCAAGACTATCCCATTCTTCAACAGCAATGAGTTTTCTTGCTTATCAAAATGAGAGATCCACATCAAATTTACGATTGAGGAATGGTGCGAACGGTAAAAGTGCTTGGAGAGAAGAACCTCCTCATATGACTTGAGGTTTTTTGAAGAAATGACGGCCGAATTTTCCATGACAAATGAGGTGTACGCTCCATCGGCTTGCAAGTAACAAATGTCTGCAAGGCGGATCGAATGAATCTTACTGTTGTCATGTATGACAATGCGATGCTCTTGATGAGCAGACTGAGCCAGGTTTTCCAGCAACACATTTAGACTGGTGGTTTGCACATCCTGGACTTCTCGATCGAGACGACTCTGGACCTTTAGACAGGCCAGCTGCAGATCATCCGGATCGATTGGCTTCAATAGGTAATCGGTGGCACTCATTTGAAAAGCCTGCAGAGCATAATTGTCATATGCAGTCACAAACACCACATCGTAGTCACGGTTGTAGACTGATTTCAAAATATCAAACCCCGTACCGTCGTCGAGCTCGATGTCGAGAAACAAGAGATCGAATTTATTCCGATTAATTGCCGCAATTGCTTCTTTGACCGATACGGCGGTGTCAATGACCTCCACGGAAACGTTCAGCCCTTTTAGGAATAACTGAAGTCCTCTGATGACATGCGCTTCGTTGTCTACAATAATTGCTCTCATGGTTTCTCCTTTTCGGTAAGCAGTGGAAGCCGGTAAGTTACTACTGTGCCGCCTTCGTCAGGATGAACAAGGTCATAATCAATGTCCTTCCCGTATTCCTCACGGATCATTGCCATACGGTCTTTAATAATTGAAGTAGCAATGGATGTATGGTTTTTAAGGACTGATGTGGAATTGGCCCGTGCATTTTTTCCAACTCCATTGTCCGTGACAGTGAGTACAATCATATCCCCCACCCTGGTTGCTTTGACCTGTAAAAAACCCGCTGACACTTTATGGATTTTACCATGCTCAATGGAGTTCTCGACCGCGGGTTGGATAAGCATCGGCGGAATCATGACCTCAGCCGGATCAAGATTATCGGCGATGTGAAAGGAGTAGGAAAACCGATTTTCGAACCTCAACTGTTGGAGCACAATGTAATTTTCAAGTGTTTCAAACTCTTCCTTGAGAGAGATTAATGTATGCCTGGATTGCGATAAGATCTGTCGCATCAATTTGGAGAATTTTGCGAGATAAACGGCTCCTTTTGCGGCATGATTGCTTTCCATTAGATAGTTTTGGATAGAGCCCAAAGCATTGTAGGTAAAGTGCGGGTTCATTTGAGATCGCAGCAACCGATGCTCCAGTTCAAGGGTTTGTTTTTGATTTGCCAGGACTTTATTTCTACTCCGAAAGGATAAGGCAGCAAGTAAACTCAGGAGCAATAACACGAGGGCTGCTGCGAGAATCAATGTTTTGCGCATACCCTGAGCCTCCATGTTCGTCTGCATCTTCAACTGGTCGAATTCGTGTTGGGCATTGAGTTTGTCAATTTCGTACAGCGATTTTTGATTTACCACACTATCCTGCATTATGTTTGCCAGGCTATTGTATTTGTGCGCCTCTTGCCAATTGCCGAGCTTTTGCTCGATGCTGTCCAGAAGCTGGTAGGCCAACAGCTTTTTCTCGGTCGCATTAAATTTCTTTCGCTCTAGCAAAGACAGTGCATAGTGCTTTGCCGTGGCAAAGTTCTTGCTGTAATAATGATATCGGCACTTCATTTCATCCAGTTCGCCGTAGATGTGATCAGGTGCGCTAAATTGATCTAGCAAGGATTCGATCTGCTGAATTTTCAGATCCCCAAGTTCTAGTTGTCCTTTCTTGAGTGCAATATTTACCTGATACTTGGCCATGTCGTAGGCACTCCAGGGATCATTCATGGTGATGGCGAGATCATAGCCTTGATTAAAGAAATTCCGAGCTGAGTCCAGCTCACCGGTGAGATAATAAATGCTCCCCAAGCTCTGCAACATCCGAATCTGCAGACTGGAATCACTTTCCTGGGCGACGGCAGCACCCTTTTTGAAATATGCCTTGCACAGACTATCGTGATTGTTTACCTCTTCATCGTAGTAAAAGAGCTCGAGGTATACGGTTCCGAGCAGATCATAACTCAGAGCCAAAGCTCGTGGCACATCGTTTGCAATGCCGAAAGCTTCTAGCTCAAAGGCCTTTTCTATTGCCTGGTCATATTTGCCAGGAGCAATGAGACCATGACCGAGTATAAAGATATACCTTGCTTGCAGCTGCAACACTTGATCGGATGGTTCTGCGATCTTGTCGAGGAGATCTACCGCCGCCTGGTAATGCACATGGGCTTGCTGCAGGTCATTGTTGCTCATGAACCAAACTGCCATTTGGCCTTCTCTTCGAGCTGCCAGCTCAAAATCCTGATCTTCTACATACATATCACGAACCTTCTGCGTAAGACGGAAGTAGCTGGCAGAATCTGTTTGTGAAAACGAATTTGCAAGGTTACGGTGCAACAAAATTAGTTGCTGACGAGTGGCATGATTCGGTGCGAGTCGCAAAGCCCATTCGCTGTACATCCTCGCTGAGTCTATGGATGCGTCCCGCCCTGCCTGCTCGTAGTAGTCGCTCAGAGCGTACAATGCGGCAAAACTGTCCTGCTGGGAAAGGCTATTTCTTAGTTGCTGGTTTAGCGTTTCTACTGTATCGCAAAAAGCAAGGGAGTAAAGAAGAAGACAAAAGGAAGAAGCGAGCCACTTCATTTTAGCCGATTTTGATTTTGTGTTCTAGCCGCTTTACATCCCGATAGGGAAAAACATCAACAATCTCACCCTGCTCCAGTCGTTTTTGCATATCTCTCCAAAAGGCCACATCAAAAAGATCGCCATGTAGACGGTGGAATATGGAGCGAATTTCTGGGTTGCCAATCAGGAAGCGTGGAAATTCTTCTGGAAAAATATCCATGGGCCCGACATGATAATAGGGTTCTGCAGACATTTCTTCAAATTCGTCTCGGGGCTCTGGGATGCGTCGAAAATTACACTCGGTCAGAAAACAAATTTCGTCGTAGTCGTAAAATACGACTCGCTTGAGTCTTGTAACACCAAAATTTTTCAGAAGCATATCACCTGGGAAAATATTTACTGCAGCCATTTGCTTTATGGCCTTGCCATACTCGTCAATGACATCTTCCGCTTCTTCAATTGTTGCTGTCTCGAGGTAAATATTTAGTGGGATCATTTTCTTCTCCACGTAGAGGTGCTTAATGCCCAGTTTACCGTCATCCTTGTATTCGAGTTTGCTCGCTGCAAATTCTTTCATTTCGGCAATCACCTCTTCCGAATACCTCGTACGTTCTAAAACTAGATTTTCAAAGAGATGGCTATCGACCATCCTCCCTACCCGATCGTGCAGATTTACAATTTCATATTTTTCTTTTACCTGGGCTTCTGTCGAATTCTTTGGAGGAGCAAAACGATCTTTGATGACTTTAAAGACCATGCCGAAGGAAGGTAAGGTAAACACGCTCATTACCATGCCTTTTATTCCGGGAGCAATTTCCACCCGATCTTGGCTGGCTGCTAAGTGCCGGAGTAGATTGCGATAAAAGACGGTCTTGCCGTGCTTTTCAAAACCAATCGAATTGTAAAGTTCGCTCAGTGGTTTGAATGGCAAAATACTATGTAGGAAGTCAACCATCTCGCTGGCAATGTCTACATCAACTAAAAAGTAGCTCCGGCTGTAACTGAAGATCGAACTGACATCTCGATCGTCCATCAATAAGGCGTCAACAAAAAGGCCGGACTTTCTGTGCAAGAGCGGCAGCACGAAGGGAGTCACTGCTTTGCTCGATATTAGTCGGCCTACGATGTACGCCGTCTTGTTTCTATAAAACAAGGACTTGAGAACTTCAAGGCGAAAATCCAGTAGATCGATTTGGTGCTCTTCGAGTGCTTGTTCAAACTCAGCCGCAAGCAGATCTAAATTTTGATCAAAATTCCACCAAGGCACATCCACTTCTTTTTCATTTAGAAGAGATTGGAGAAGACGGCGTAAATCAGTCCTGGCTCGAAAGGTCTGATAGATGGGCTCGGTAGATTTAAATTCTCGGTAGGTAGCAGTAGCATGCACAAACATCAATTCTTCATCCGCACCGAGGCCTTTATGGCTATGACGAAATACTGAATTGTAGAATGTCTCAGCAATATTGCGTGTGTTGAAATTCTTAATATCGTATGAGAAATTCTTGAAAATTTCCTTCCACGTCTGATGATCGGAAGCTCGATCACCCAGCAGCTGTATGACTTGCTCAGTAGTTGCTCCCACAGCGTCTCGATAAAGGCTGATCCGCTCGCGAGCATCTGCCTGCAATCCATGCCAATCGCGCGCCTCAAATCGGATTTCCGCCCTTTTCGTAATGCTCTTGAATTGGTGATAGTAATTGAAATATTCGCCCAGAATTAAGTGGGCAGTATCGTAGGGCACGAGTTTTTCAAAACCTGGTTTGTGTTGCTCGCTATCCATCCGGTGGTAAAATGAAAAATATTAACGAGAAAAAGGCTAGCAATTGTCGGCTTGGTTGCTAGCTGGCATCTGGTGCTCGCCAGATGACCTCACTGACATCGTTCTTAAATGCGATGTATCTGGCCAGCACAAAGAAATAATCGCTCAGACGATTGAGATAGGTGCAGATCGAATCAAGCTGTTCTCCTTGGTCTAGTGCAACGGCACGACGCTCTGCACGGCGGCAAACTGTACGGCACACATGAGCGGCTGCAACGCCATTGCTGCCGGAAGGAAGGATGAAATTTTGCAAAGGACTTAGCGCTTGATCAAGTCGATCCATTTCATTTTCAAGATTGGTTGTCGCTGTGGGATTTAGAGAGACGAGCTTATGCTTTTTGGTAGACTGCGGATCTGCCGCAAGCATCGATCCGATGGTGAACAGATCATTTTGAATGCCTCCTAACATCTCCTTTAAGTCAGAATCACCAGGACTCATTTGAGCCAGTAAAACACCGATGTGGGCATTGAGCTCGTCGACCGTGCCGTAGGCTTCGATCTGTAGGTCAGATTTTTTTACCCTGCGACCGCCCCACAGCGAGGTTTCTCCCTTGTCGCCGGTCTTCGTGTAAATCTTCATGTCTGGAAGGTACTCAGATTTCGTGGGTATGGGAGACGGGCGTATTTTTCAGATCGCTCTCTACTTCTCCATCGCGCAATCGCACAATGCGATGAGCGTGCTCGGCGATGTCAGGCTCATGGGTGACCAAGATGATGGTATTGCCTTCTCGATGCAGCTGCTCGAAAATGTCCATGATTTCGTACGAGGTCTTGCTGTCCAAATTTCCCGTTGGCTCATCGGCCAAAATGATTGCGGGATCATTGACCAGTGCGCGCGCGATAGCTACTCTCTGTCGCTGTCCTCCGGACAGTTCATTGGGTTTATGTTCTACCCGATCTCCCAGACCTACCCGCTCCAAGACCGTTTGTGCTTTCTCGTCTCGCTGAGCCTTGGTAAATCCTGCATAGACCAGTGGGAGTGCAACATTGTCGAGTGAGGTAAGACGCGGCAGCAGGTTGAATGTTTGAAAAACAAAGCCAATCCGCTTGTTGCGAATCGCTGCCAACTCAGAGTCATCCAGCTCACTGACATTTTCGCCAGAGAGCACATAGTCACCCCGGCTGGGCGTGTCTAAACATCCCAGCAGGTTCATCAGTGTAGACTTTCCGCTTCCGGAGGGGCCCATCAGTGCAACAAATTCATTGGGGTGGATGTCTATGTCGATGGTCTTTAAGGCATGCACTTCGGTCGTACCCATCTGGTAGGTTTTGCCTAAGTTCTTAATGGAGATAACGGGTTCTGCACTGTTCATCGGTCGATCACTTTTGGTACTTTAAAAAAAGGTCCATCGCGGTCTGGCGCATTGGCCAGCGCTTCTTCATTGGAGAGTTGGTCTTTGATCTCATCTTCTCTAAGGAGATGTTTCACGGGACTGATGTGGCGTAAAGGCTCTATTTCGTCCAGCTCCAGCTCTTCCAGCTTGGCGACCATGGTGAGAATTTCCTGTAGATCGCCGCTCAATCCAGCCCTTGCTTCTTCCGTCAGTGAGATCCGAGCCAACCGCTCCAGCTTCAAAATTAGGTCTCGATTAACTATTAGAGGTTTTTTTTCGATCATCGCCTGTGATTCAACGTCCAAATTACAAAAGACTCTTTCAGAACGGCTACAATTAATTTGTATTTTGATGTCCTATCCTGCAGTATGAGTCTAAATGCAAAATACATCGCCGTTGCAGGCAACATTGGTGCCGGCAAGACCACCTTAAGCACTCAATTGGCCAAGTACTTTAATTGGAAGGTGCACTACGAGGATGCAGATGACAATCCCTACCTCGCTGACTTTTACAATGACATGAAAAGGTGGGCTTTCAATTTGCAGATCTACTTTCTCAACAGCCGCTACAAGCAAGTCTTGGAGATCTTTGAGGGAGAGGATACCGTCATCCAGGACCGCACCATTTACGAAGATGCGCACATCTTTGCCCCCAACTTGCATGACATGGGGCTGATGACCTCGCGTGATTATGACAATTATTTTGACCTCTTCACCACGATGTCACATCATATCAACCCACCAGATTTGCTGATTTATCTCAAGGCCAGCATTCCCACGCTGGTCAGTCGGATTCAGGATCGCGGTCGAGACTATGAGGGCAGCATGAGTCTGGATTATCTGAAGAAGCTAAATATGCGCTACGAGTCATGGATAGATTCGTATGATGAAGGAAAGCTTCTGGTCATTGATGCCGATGAAACTGATTTTATTAATAATCCGGAGGATTTGGGCAAGATCATTGACATGGTGAGTTCGCAACTGCACGGGCTCTTTTAGGAGAACCTCTGGCTGTCTGGATTCCTCATCCAATCACACTTTCTCTATTTTATAACTCCGAATTGTCCATTCTCAATTCTCAATTCTCAATTCTCCATTCTCAATTCTCCATTACTTTATGATCACCGCTCCATTTTGAAGTTCAAACTTCACCCGCTTGTCTAGCAAGATCGAAGGGGATGGAGACTCCTCATGATTGCTGCCCTGTTGAAAGACAATCGTACTACCACTGCCTGCTTCATCTGCTGCACGATCAAGGGTCTTGTAGGGGTTAATCATGGTGCCGTTACCAGTCACGTCAGATCCAAAGGATCGGTTCACATAAATCTTGCCCAGCACCCAATTACTGCTCCAAAGTCCTCGACCAAAAGTTGACGCCCATAATTTTGCATGCGGTGCAACTCCATTAAGGGTGCCGGACCAAAACAGAGCGGTGACTTCAGTAAAAATAGGTCCGTCATTACCCAGCGTCGTGCCCGGCGGGCCATACAGAGGAGTTGATGACCATGTATTGCCATTGTCTTCAGAAGAAAAGATACCCAGATCGGTACCTGCATAGATCCAATTTGAGATTAGAGGATTGTGGGTCACGCAGTTTACCTGCAGATCTACATCCAGAGAAATGTTTGTCCACACGCCACTAGAAACCGTGTATTTCCAAATATTGGTCTGATTGTAACCCGCGTAAGTGATGATTACCTGGCTGAGATCGGGCTTGATGTCGATATCTGTTACAAATTCTGCAGATCCGGCCAAAGGAGAAACATTTTGCGACCAGCCATTGCCACCTGATGTAGAGAACTGGAGACTCCCACTACTGTACCCGACCCACAGATAATCTCCATCGTCGGCAGCAGCAATACTGGTGACGGTGGCCGAGCTGAGACCGTTCTTGATGGACTCCAAAATCAAGGTGTTTGCATCGTACTTCCAGAGCTTTTCCGCGCCGAGATAGAGTATGTCGGGATCGTCTGGGTCCATGATAAATGGTGAGATGAGATTGGCTCCATCAGACTCCAGATCAATGGGGATTTGCAGTTGATTGGGGGGAGCGACCAAATAAGTAGCTTCCAACCAAGTGTCACCCTTGTCGGTACTCTTCCAAAGTTTATTGTAATTCGTATTCGCATAGATGATATTAGGATTGTCGTAATTAATCGCCATGTAGGCTCCATCCCCAGTGATCCTTTGTCGCCATGCAGTGTTATTACCCAGTCCGGTGCTGAAGGAATTGTCTTGTGCACCACCACCGAAAACAGATTCATCTGGAGCTACGGCTCCACTATAAAATTGAGTGATGCCCATTTGCTTGTTGAGTAGATTTTCCCAACCCGAATAGATGGTTACGGAAGACAAGTCTTTGGTACGCTGAATCCCTCCGTCATTGCCAAAATATACAAGCTGATTTCCACTCTGATAATCTGGAGATTCCACAATGATGTGATGGTCTGCATGCAAACTAAAATCATCGTCGTTTTCTCGATTGTGATAGTTCTTCCAGTCGGTGATGGGGCTAGCGGTAAATCCTCCATCGGTACTTTCCCAAAGATCGACACCTCCGAAAAGCACGTGCTTCTCATTTAAAGGATCAACCCAGATCGTATTGGAATAATCGCCAAAGCCATTGCTGGGAAAGACTGAATTGATGTCTTGAAATCTCAAATCCCAGGTATCTCCTTCATCGTCTGAGAAGTAAAGTTTACAGCGATTTGGATTTGCCGCATTGGTCGAATCAGTGTGCATCAGTGCATACATAGCTCGAGTATCTTTCGGCCACATGGCAATCTCAATCCTGCGGCTGCCGAGAGGTAGACCTCCCGTGGCTCCTAGCTCATATGTAAAAGTGGCTCCCCCATCTACCGACCTGGCATAGCCGGGGCTTCCAGAGGCGGTGATCAGGTTGGGATCGTCAGGGTGGATATCAATATCGGTCCAGGTTAATCCACCAATCACCGGTTGTGTCCAAGTGACGCCACTATCTGTTGATTTGTAAAAGTTACCACCATTCGGACCGTTTGATCCACCAGCGCTTGTAGCAGCAAAGAGCGTATTGTCATTTTGAGGATGAATGGCAATCTTGTTTACCCAGTTGAAGGTTTCAGTAGACGAGAGTAACGTCCAGGTGTCTCCTGTATTTTCACTTTTGTAGATGCCCGCTCCCGGCATGCCAATTACCGATGCCTGTCCCTCACCAGTCGAAGCATACATGATATCTGGATCCCTGGGATTAAAAATGATCGAAGTGATGGCTAGAGAAGGTAAAAAATCATCGACCATCTCCCAATTGTCGCCGGCATTTTCAGAACGCCACATCCCTCCTCCAGCTGATCCCACATAGATCAGATCAGGATCATTGGGATGGATGGCGATTGCACGCACTCGACCACCGATGTTGTCTGGGCCACGAAAATCCCAATTGGCCAGCCCCGCATCACGGCTATTGCGTTTGCTTTGAGCGGCGACCTTCGCATTAAGGTCATTACGGAGTGCCTTGAGTTTGACCGGATCTACCGGGCCGCCTTTTTGCATCAATCGCCATCTTTGTCGCTCGATCGGATTTTCGGGCCGTTCGAGATCTTGTTCAGTGTGATTTTGCTTCTGTAGACTAATTGCGATGAGTGCAATTACTGCCGCAAAGGCAAGCACTGGATAAATGATCCTCTTCATAATTTTGCTGATTGGGACTGTTACTGCAAATTAATTAGGACTAATACGAACCCATTTTCATCTCGACCACTCATGGCCTTGCCAATAATTGCTCCTGCAGCTTTTTTGCGCTTTTTCACTCGCATCGCATACCCTGGTGTCGAGGAAGATGTCAGTAAGTCACCAGGTTTTATCTCACCGTTTTCTTCGGTAGTATAGACAAATGCTCTTCCAGTCAGTGCAATGGGATGAGCACCATCGGCAATCGAGTTTTGCTGTCCCATAAACATCCCTGTAGCCAGACCATTTGCGCCACTCACGATTCCTGCGACCTTGCTATCATAAGCCTGGCTGGTCAATGTCAATTTACCCATCTCTACCGGGTCGATCGCTGCCAGCATACCGGCCTTGACTTCTCCTTCTCCCAGAATATCAAAATATTCGGCAAGGTCTGAGCCTGCCTTGATCTCAAGCTGATCGGTGATGATCCGCCCTAAGTCCTGCTGGCTTCCATAGCCATCTGCAGCAAAAATGATAGTCTCGTCACCCGTAAATCGATTGTAGAATGTGAGTTCGGGTCGCTCGCTCTGATTCCCACCAAATAAGCGAATGGTTTCATTCTCACTCCTATCTGTAACACTTACATGGTAGCCCAGCTTCTGGCCACCAGCATTGTAGTAACCCACAACGATACCCGGATCACCTGCGTCATGTGAGACTTCAATGGAAGGTTTGAGGTGATCCATTTCGATGCTCTGGCTGTAGGAAATAGTGCAAAGCAGAAGGCTTACCACGATGAGGAAGAAGTTCGCTGTTCTTTTCATTTGATTTATTTTCCTGCAAGGTATGTGTGGAGGGTGGAGGCCTTATCACCCAAAAGGGTGATATTGGAATTTGATTATTAGGAATCGCTGGTGAAGAAACATGACATGTCTGGCTGCACATTATATCTGGCAAAAACTATGGAGCTAGATTGAATCATCAATCATGACCTCAGAGAAGACATGTCATGTTTTTCTGGGCGCTGAATGAACAAAATTTCCCGCAAAAAGATCTTTGATTAGCGTCTCAAATGATGTTGAGATTTAGGTTGCAGAAACATGACATGTCTGGTCGTACTACAATTAAAAAGGAATATAGAGCTAAGTGAAATGATCAATCTAGACAATCAGAGAAGACATGTCATGTTTTTTGAGCTCCCGCA
>Ga0114956_1000443_pt1 | contig 29725 bp, 30 predicted proteins | sample MaitaG_FD_87304 | JGI IMG/M metagenome (GOLD analysis project Ga0114956, IMG submission 87304) | Marine algal microbial communities from Maine, USA - Maine_Asex2 metaG | ecosystem: Host-associated > Algae > Red algae > Unclassified | place: Maine, USA | collected 2015-01-05
CGCAGATGGCGCAGTGTGTGCTCGACGCCGCACGGTCTCATTCGATCCCACTGAGCGGTCCTGGTTACCTGACCGCCACGGTCACACCGTCGGACCAGGTCGTTGGTTTGCCGCACTTCGATGACGACCTGTACGGGCCCGACGATGGTGTGAGCTTCGTTGCGATCATTGGCACGCTTAGGACCCGCGCCGGTAGGTGCAAGCGCTCACTACGACAAGTTCCTCTTTCGCGCCGACCGCATGCGCTACCTGCTGGTGTTTCGCTCCGCGGCGACGGTTACGTCGTAGCGGAATCAAAGTCCGCGGCGGCGAAAATTTCACTGGCTCGGCTCAGGACATACGGTCGTAGGTATCCGTCCCGTCAGGTTGTGCAGCGCAAACCGGTCATGGACGTTCGACCAGGGAGGCTTGCCCGGATGCCATATCCGAAGCACGTGAATCATGAACTCAGTCCTATGGCTTGCCCGGTCGACCTCGCCGATGTCGACCTGTTCGGCGATGGGGCCCAAGAGCACTGGTACGAGGCCTACGAGATCTTGCATCGCAGCGCGCCGGTGCTGCGGGTCGAGGGTGGCGGCCATACGCCTGGTTCCGACGCGTTCGTGCTGTCCAAGCACGCTGACGTCTCCCGAGTGATTCGCGACCCGGATCGGTTTCTGAACCTGACCAACACCCGGGTGGGGGCGCTTGCCGGAAAAGGGCGGTCGGCGGAACAGACCTACGAGAGCGTGCGCAATCTCATGACGGCGTCGATGGTGTCGTTGCGCCCGAACCAAGCGTTGTACATCCGGCATCGCAAGGAACTCACCGACCCGTGGGTTGGCGCTGGCGCTCTGCGCCACCGAGACATGATTGCCAGCCACGCGAACGATCTGCTCGATGAGTGGATAAACGACGGCGAGGTCGAGTTCGTCAGCCGATTTGCCCGCCCATTGCCGCAGCGCGTGATGGCCACCGTCCTCGGTTTCCCGCAAGCCGATATTCCGCTGCTCGCGAAATGGGGTGATGCGGTCGTCACCCCATTTGTGCACGGCGATGGTCTACGGCACACGTTGGATCCCGAGCAAACCGAAGACATGTTCGCTCGCCTCGACGGCTTCCAGGACTACATCTATGAACACGTTCAGGCCAAACGTCAGGACCCACAAGACGACATGGTGAGCTTCCTGTGCGAGGTGCACTATGACGCCCTCGACCGCAAGCTGACCGACCTTGAGATTGCCGGGATCGTGCACGCCATGATCATTGGTGGCCTCGAGACCACGCAGTATGCGCTCGAACAGCAGGCCCAACTGTTGTGCGAAAACCCCGGCACATTCGAAGACCTTCGGACGGCACGAGGCAAGCTACGCAACTTCGTTGAAGAGGGTATGCGGATGCGCTCGCCGACCCATGGGTTGTCGACCCGGATCACCGCACACGACGAAGTCTTTCAAGGCATCGACGTGCCGGCAGGGTCGCTGTTGCACCTGCGATTCGGCGCGGCGAACGTCGACGAAGATGAGTTCGAGTGTCCGTTCGATCTCGATCTTGACCGCGAGGCGGTGACGCGGCACCTCACCTTCTCGGCTGGGCCCCGGGTCTGTCCTGGGGCAACTTTGTCTCGGGTTGAACAACGAACCGCCTGGGGTGTGTTACTCGATCGTGTCGACACCATTGCCTACGGCGCAGACAACGACTGGTTACATCAGCCGGGCATCATGCTGGGCACATTGCGGGTGAACCTTGCCTTCACCAAGTCTGACGAACCGCTCGACCTGGGAACAGGTCGCAAAATCAGCTGATCGCGTGCCCGAACATATCAAGCGGTTAGTTTTTGTCTATGGCAACGATCCTGGCTCACATCACCATTCGTGCTGGCCACGAGGCGGCCTTCGAAGCGCTGGCGAGGGAGATGTACGCGTCGACGCATGAACGCGAAGACGCGGTGTTGCACTACCAGTATTGGCGGGGGGCGGAGCCGCGCAGCTATTACACGCTGCTCGCGTTTGATGACCACCGCGCGTTCATCGCGCATCAGGCCAGCGACCATCACGAGGACGCGACGGAAAGGCTCCGGGCGGCGATCGAGACCATTCGCCTCGAATGGGTCGATCCAATCGACGGAGCGTCACCACTACCACCGACGAATGATCAGTCCGCGGCAGTGGCTGCTTCAGACCTTGAACGCACGTACCACGAGACCTACCCCGCCATGGTCGCTCACTGGTGGTCGGCCCTGCGGTAAGCGGCGCCTCCGGTAATCGGGGCTGCGGACTGTTAGATCGTTGTGGGGGTGAGCCAACCGCGGGTGAGGATGCCGAAGCCCATGATCAGGGCGATGACGATGCCGATGATGCCGAGGATGATACCGGTGCTCTGCGCAGCGAAAATGATGCTCACGATCCCGGCGATAAGAAGCAACAGGGCGCCCAGAAGGAAGATTGGCTTAGCGAACGACGGCCAAAGGCCGTAGGTCGACGAAGGCTGGTAGGCCATGAAATGTCCTTTCGAAGCGGGCGGTGGCGATCAGCAGTCTGTCCCAATTGGCAGACGCGATCCACAGATACATATGTTGAGACGCATGGGAAGCTGTGATGGTCGCGTTGTAATCGTTACCGGTGCTGGCGGAGGTCTGGGCCGAGCCCACGCCTTGACCTTTGCGGCTGAGGGCGCCCACGTCGTCGTTAACGACTATGGCGTGGGGCGCGAGGGGCAGGCGATCGATGGCTCGGTCACCCCGGCTGAGCAGGTCGTCGCCGAGATCGAGACCGCGGGCGGGGTGGCGGTTGCGAACCACGGTGATGTCGCCGATTGGGGCCAGGCCGAGGCGCTTGTCGGGCAGGCCATTGAAACGTACGGGCGCCTCGACACGTTGGTCTGCAACGCTGGCTTCCTTCGCGATCGAATGTTGGCGTCGATGAGTGAAGACGAGTGGGACTCGGTCGTGCGGGTGCACCTGAAGGGCCATTTCGCGCCCGCCCGACATGCGATTTCGTGGTGGCGATCTGAAGCGAAGGCCGGCAACGAGGTTGTGGCCCGGCTTGTGAACACGACGTCGGGCGCCGGATTGATGGGGTCGGTCGGGCAGGGCAACTATTCGGCGGCGAAAGCTGCGATCGCCGAACTGACTCTGCAGCAGGCGGCCGAGTGGGGCCGCTACGGGGTGCTCGTCAACGCGGTTGCCCCTGACGCTCGAACGCGGATGACCTCGGGCATCTTCTACGACGAGGAAGCGCCGGTTGGGTGGGACCCGAAGGGTCCCGACAACGTGTCGCCGCTCATGGTGTGGCTGGGTAGTGCGGGATGCGACGTGACGGGGCGGGTGTTCGAAGCGAGCGGCGGCCAGCTCAACGTTTGCGACGGCTGGCAACACGGTCCGGTCGTTTCGGTCGGCGAGCGAATGATGACGGTTGCCGAAGTCGGCGATCTCGTCCATCGGTCGATTGCCGACGCTCCGAGCCCGGCGCCGGTCTATGGCGCAGCGCCGGCATAGGTCGTACGGCTTCAAGGTCGACGCGCCCAATTTCTGCCGGGCGTAGGAGATATTGTTCGGGTCGTACGTTTCAGCTGATCGTGCCGCTGCCGGCGCTTCAGCTCCACGAAGGAGAGATCTCGAATGACTTCCTCCCGTCTGAACGAGTCGGTTTTCAGCCGCGTAATCGCGGTCATCCTTGTGTTGCTACTGATTGCGGCCGCACCGCTGATCGCGGCACCAGCGGCCGATGCCCAAGCCCAAGAACCCTTCCGGACTCACACCGTGCCCGGCGTCATTCAGGCCGAGCATTACGACTCCGGCGGCCAGGGCGTTGCGTATTCCGACAGCGATGCTGGCAACGCCGGGGGAGCGCTTCGTGGCGAATGGGTCGACGTCTTCGAGAAGTTCGGCGAGTCGGGCTACACGGTCGGCCGCACCCGCCCGAACGAGTGGCTCGAGTACACGGTCGATGTCACCCAAGCCGGCACCTTCGTCTTCGATGCTCGGCTGGCATCGGGGGTCGATTCGCCGGGTGGTGTCGCGGTGGCGATCGACGGCGTCTTCCTCACAACGCTCAATGCGTCGAACACGGGTACTTGGTGGAACTGGGAACGCGTCGTTTCTCCGGCGACCGACCTATCGGCCGGTACCCATCTGATCCGGCTGTCGTTTGTGAACAACCCGCGGTTGAATCTCGACTCGTTCGAGATTCGCCGGATCGCAGACATAGCTCCCGATGGTCAGCGGCCGTTCGTTGCGGTCGCGATTCCGGGGACTGTGCAGGCCGAGAACTACGACCTCGGCGGTGCCGGTGTGGCGTTCGCCGACAGCGAGGCCGAGAACGTCGGCGGCGCCATACGTGACGATGCCGTCGACGTGTGGCAAATGCCCGATGGTTCTGGCCACGTCGTCGGCCGGACTCGCCCGAACGAATGGCTCGAATACACCGTCGACGTCAACCAAGCCGGCAGCTACGTGATCGATGCTCGCATGGCGTCAGGCGTCGATTCACCCGGCGGCGTTGCGGTGTCGATCGATGGTGAATTTCTCACGACGCTGAATGCATCGAACACGGGCACCTGGTGGACCTGGGAGCGCGTTGTTTCGCCGGCCACCCAACTCTCAGCGGGTCGGCATCTGATCCGTCTTTCGTTTGTGAACGGCCCGCGGCTGAACCTCGATTCGTTCGACGTCCGCCTGGCCGGCGCACCGGCGCCGACGCGAGAGCCGACGCCGCCACCACAACCGGGTGGCCCGGTCCGGGTGCAGACCTCGGATCTCCTCAGTGCGTTGGTGGCAAACAATCCGGCTGGCACGACCTTCGTCCTCGACGCTGGAACCCACACGACCGTGCGTGGCGTGCAGCCGAAAAACAACCAGAAGTTCATTGGCCAAGACGGTGCGATCATTGATGGCCGAGGCGCAGTTGCGAGCGCATTCGAAGGTGGCGGTGACGGCGTTGAGATCCGCAATCTTGAAATCCGTGGTTATCGCCCCGGTCGCTACGGCGCACCGATCAATCCGCGTAATCTCCGGACGTTCCGCGAACCGTCGCACGACGACGGCGAGAACTGGGTCATCGTCGACAACAATCTGCATAGCAACTTTGGTGCCGGCGTCAGTGTGGCCAACGGCATGCGGGTCGAAAACAACACGATCTCGCGAAATGAACAGATCGGGATCTCCGGCGTTGGCAGCGTTGCGAATCCGCTGAAGTCGGTCAAGATTCTGAACAACGAAATCACTGGGAACACGGTCGCGAATCCGTCGTTCGATTTCGAATACCACGAGGGTGGTATCAAGACGACGTTTGCCGAGAACCTTGAGGTACGAGGCAACACGATCAACGACAATCGCGGCGTCGGCATCTACTGCGATCTGTTCTGCAAAGACATCTCGATCGTCGACAACGAGCTTCGGAACAACAACGGCCGCAACCACGCCGGCGGCATCTTCATCGAAGTCGTCGATGGCGCGACGATCACGAACAACGTGATTGACGGCGTGGGTGATTTCGTGCAGGCGAATCCGTTGTGGGGTGGCATCACGGTCGCCGAATCGCAGAATGTCGTCGTGGCCAACAACCGGATCACGATGAACGGCGCGGCCGGGCTGCTGTTCCGCAACGGCACCAACATCAGCGACAATGCGGGCAACGTTGGCCGCGACGAGACGTGGAATGTGGAGTTCCGCGACAACATCCTGACCGCGACATCGGTACCGACCCGTGTCGGCCGGGCGGGCGGCACACCGTTGCTCGATGGCGCCGTGCGGTTCATTAGCAACGACTACCGAACGACGGGCAACGGCGCGATTCGTTTCTATCCCGACCGGATCACGGTGAGCTGGAGCGCCTGGCGCAACGTCGGCTACGACACCGGCGGGACTTTCCAGTAGTCATCGAGTTCTCGAACGGCGACCGCTCGGCTCGGCGCTGGTTGCGTCGACTCGTCATCGCTCACACGACGATCTTCGGCACGTGGTTGGTGCTGTTGCTGCTCTGGCGTGACGGCCACTGGATGCTTCGCATCGCGAATCAGCACGGTCCGGGCCTGCTCGTCTGGTCGGCCGTTGTCGCTCTCGCAGCGGCCGTTGTCATCAGGCGTGCCGGTGTGGTTGTCACGGCCACGCTGCCGCTACTGATCCTCGGTGCGTTGTACCTTCCGTACTTCGTCCCTGGCGACGACCCGCGAGGTGGTCACGCCGATCTGCGAGTCATGACGTTCAACATCTTGAACAACAATGACGACATCGACGCGATGGCCACCGTTATCAATACTTCCGGTGCCGATGTCGTGGCGATCCAGGAGCTGCGCGAGGAACGCGTCGATGCGCTAGTCGCGCTACTTGCCGACCGGTATCCGCACGTCGTCTTGGCCCCTCCGGCGCGAGGCGGCACGACGGCGCTGGCGTCGACCCGGCCGTTCATCGATGAGGCGATCATCGATCCTGGCGTCGATCGGCCGGTGGTTGTCGGCACGGTCGAGATCGCCGACCGACCGGTCACGATCCTGTCGGCGCACTTCTTGCCTTCGCACTACGCACTACAGGAGCCGCTACGGCAACGCTCGGCGGCCCTTGGAAACTGGGTCGATGATCAGATGCGGGAAGTCGCGATGATCCTCGCCGAGATTGCGGATCGACCGGAGGTGGTCGTGTTGGCATGTGACTGCAATGCAACGGATACTCACCGCGGTGAACCAAGCGTTGTCCGAGGATTTCGTCGACCCGATTCGTGATCTCGGCCGCCCGCGCGGCGAGGCGCCGGTCGGTATGGCGCATGAGCGAACGCGCAGTCATCTCGACTACGTCTGGTATCGCCGCGCCGATGGTGTGTCCGCCCGTGGCGTGTACCGGGTCCTCGACCGCGCGGGCTCTGATCATCACCCGATCGTCGTCGACCTCGACCTCGACCTCGACCCGACCTCGACCTCGACGTCGACTCCGATGCCGGCGCTGCGATCGAGCGGTAGCGCGGGTCGTTAGTCGACGACGCCGGCCCAGGTCAGGAAGTTGGCAATGAGCGTTCGGCCCGCAGGGTGTTCATCGGTCCAGTACTCGGGGTGGAACTGGGTGCCGACGGCGCGGCGTTCTTCATTGATCGCCAGCTGCACGGGTGTGATCGCCGTCGAGGCCAACACTTCGAACCCATCGGGCGGGGTCGGCACATGCAAGCCGTGGGCGTGTCGAAAGACGGGATCGGGACCGACCCCGGCGAGCAGTGGGTGGTCGGCGAGTACGTCGATCGAGTAGTAGCCGAACTCAAAATCTCGCCCGTCAGGAAGTTGCGTCAATCGTTCACTCCCGCGCTGGTTGGCGGGTACGTCGATATCGACCACCGCCGCGCCCAACGCCATCGACATGAACTGGTGGCCGCCGCAGAAACCGAAGACCGGCCGGCCGGACTCGCGCACGATCGAGCCGAGAGGCCCAAGCGCCGCGCGGTCATAGCGGTCGAGATCGGTCGCGTTGCCGCTGATGAAGACGGCACTGATATCGAGATCGTCGACGAGTTCAGGCGTGACGCGGTCGTAGCGAACAAGTAGGCAGTGTTGACCCGAGAGGTCTTCAAGCCGATAGGTAATCCACGTTCGGGCCGCCTGAGTCTTGGCGCCTCGTTCCGTCTTGTACCAGTCGGAGTGTTCGTAGTCGACGAATAACAACATCTTTCGAGTTGACCATTTCCGGGCGACAATCACACCGAATTGTCGGGTTTCGTGGGAAGTTGGTAACGGCAGGGGACTGTCGTTCGACGAACACGCTCGGTGTGCGTCTCCGCGACAAAGCGCTGGGCGAGGGCGTCTTTATGCCGACAGGACTCTTGTCGCATGTCAACTCTGAGGGAGACATCATGAATATCAAGGAATTGGGAGCCGAGTTCATCGGCACCCTTGGATTGGTGCTGGGAGGTTGCGGCGCTGCTGTTTTCGCTGCGAACTTTGGCTCCACGGACGCTGGTGGCGTCCTCGACGGAGGAACGAGCCTCGGGCTCGGCTTTTTGGGCGTGAGCCTCGCATTCGGTCTTACCGTCGTCACCGGAGCGTACGCCGTTGGCCACATTTCCGGTGGTCACTTCAATCCGGCGGTCACCGCCGGTTTGGTTGCAGGCGGCCGGTTCTCACCGGCCAAGTTGGTGCCCTACTGGGTTGCCCAGGTGCTCGGCGCATTCGCTGCTGCCGCGATCATCTACGTGATCGCGAAGGGCCAAGATGGTTGGTCGATCGATAACAGCGGTGCTGGCGCATTCGCTGCAAACGGCTACGGCGACTTGTCGCCGGGCGGTTACACGATGGCCGCGGCTTTCATCACCGAGGTTGTCATGACTGCGATGTTCCTCATCGTGATCCTGGGAGCAACGGCGAAGAAGGCTGCTGCCGGTATGGGCGGTCTTGCGATCGGTCTCATGCTCGTGCTGATTCACCTCATCTCGATCCCGATCACCAACACCAGTGTGAACCCGGCTCGGTCGACCTCGCAGGCGATCTTCGCCGGTGGCGACTACATCCCGCAGCTTTGGCTGTTCTGGGTTGCCCCGATCATCGGTGGCGTTATCGGTGCGTTGATCTACCGCTTCATCCTCGGCGATGCCGAAGACGTCGTCGTCTGATCACATCCCCGCTAACAAACTGAGCAGTACGAAGTGATGCAACCCGGTCCCGACAGGGACCGGGTTGTTCCGTTTAGGAGTTCAGCCGGTAGGAGGCTGTACGAAGTTCCGAACCAGGATGAACTCAAGGGCCCCACCCGCCGCGAAGCGCCTACTGGCTGGGCCTAGCGCAGCTCTTGAATGGCGGCGGTGACCGCAGCCAACGCGTCGGCCGCGTCGACGTCGAGCTGGGCGGCGTCGAGGGCGAATTGGCGAGCGGCCGAGTCGAGGCGCTGCTGGCGTTCGACCACCTCGAAGGCGACGGAGGGTTCGGCGGCCACGAAGGTGCCGGCCCGCCCCCGGCTCACGACAACGCCGGTGTAGTCGAGCTCGCGAAACGCCCGGGCAACCGTGCCGTTGGCGAGGTCGAGCTGGTCGGCGAGCGCTCGGATCGTTGGGAGGCGATCTCCGGCGCGCAAGCGGCCCGATGCGACGAGCAGCGAAATCTGCGCCCGGAGCTGCTCAAACGGCGGGATCGCGGAGTTGGCGTCGATCCGAAGCTGCAGTTCAGGCATGAGATACGTTCCGCTTCCAACGACTACCTACTTGTGTGTCAATGTATCACTACACAATCAAACCATGTGTAGTATTCGTGTGGTAGCTCTACACGAATAGTGGTTGATTCTATTTACTTGCATCAGTACTGTCCGAACTGCGACCCGGAAGTCGGGCGTGTTTGTATCAAGTCAGAAACACAGCAGGAGTCACACCGTGAAGCTCATTACCGCAGTCGTCAAGCCCCACCAGGTCGATCAGGTCAAGGAAGCCTTGAACGGCGTTGGCGTCCAAGGCATGACGGTGACCGAAGCCCAGGGCTACGGCCGTCAGGGCGGTCACACCGAGACCTACCGGGGGACCGAATACAAGGTGTCGTTCACCCCGAAGTCCCGCTTGGAGATCGTCGTCGACGACGACCAAAGCCCGGGCGTGGTCGACGCGATCATGAACGCGGCCCGAACCGGCAAGATCGGTGACGGCAAGATCTGGGTCTCCGATGTGTCGAGCATGGTGCGTATCCGCACCGGCGAACAGGGCGCCGACGCGATCTAGAAGTACGGCGCCGATCTAGAAGTACGGCGCCGATCTAGAAGTACGCTGTCGCCCATGGCCAAAGTCACCATCTATCACAACCCCCATTGAGGATCATCCAAGAATGCCTTGGCGGTCGCCGAGGATCTGGGAGTTGACCACGATGTCGTTCTCTACATGAAAGAACCACCCGACCGGAAAGCGCTTGAGGCCATCGTGGCCGGGCTCGAAGATCCGGTCGAGGACTTGGTCCGCAAGGACTCAAAGTTCAAGAAGCTTGAACTCAACCCCGACGACTACGTCGGCAATCCCGAGGCCGTCATCGACCTCCTCGTCGAACGGAAAGCGCTGCTCCAGCGTCCGGTCGTCGTCAAGGGAAAGAAGGCGATCATTGGTCGCCCCAAAGCTCGTATCGCCGAGTTCTTGAGCTAGCCAGACTTGTTGGCCCGCCAGTGAACCGTGAGCCCGATATTCACGCCCGGCGGGCGGACAAACGCAGTTCGCGCGAAACAACATGGGCTTCTCGCGCCATTCGGTCATCTGGGCCTTGAGCGTCACCATGGCGCCGAGTACTTCTGGTGTATGTGGCAGCAGGCGAAGGACTGGGTTGGTTCCGACACGGAGCAATGACCTTGGGGGGCGTTGCCATGATCGCAATCATGGCCCTGTCTCGAGCCCCCAGTCCATCGTCGGCCACAGCAGAAGAACCACGTTCGCTGACCGCGGTGCAGATCGAACCGGTCCGCGCTGGCGACCGAGGTCGGGTTCTGGCGCCGACCATCGATGACATGGCCGCTGCGGGGCTGACGAGGCCCGAGGAGTTGGGCGCACAGGCGCTCAGCCTGATCTCCTACCCCTGGCAAGACCTCGGCTACGAACTCAGATTCCTGCCGGCGAAGGAAGGCCTGCGAGGCCTCACCTACCCCTATGAACAGCGCATCGAGATCTATGTCCGCCCATCGGACACCCCCGAGTCCCTGGCCCACGTGGTCGCTCACGAGGTCGGTCACGTTATCGATGTCGTTTTGAACTCGGGGGAGAGTCGGGTTCGTTGGCTCACGGCCCGGGGCCTTGATGCCGACTACCGGTGGTGGCCAACCAGTGGCGAATCGGACTTTGCGACTGGCGCCGGGGATTTCGCGGAGTGTTTTGCCGTTTGGCAGGTCGACGCGCCGTCGTACTCCGAGATCGACGCCACGTGTGCCGACGACCTCGGCTTGCTGCGCGAGCTCGCCACCGCGAGTCGGGCGTCAGCTCCCTAACGCCGAGCGCTCGATGGCGCGGCTATCGGGTGGGCCTGCAAGGCTGGGCGGGTGTTGCGCCGAAACAGCCAGCGACCAGTCGGCGATGAACCCAAGGTCGTGTTGCGTCCGTTTTCCGTCGCGGACCTCGCCGATGTGGCGACGTGGGTCGCCGGCATCGATCCGTTGACGACGGCCGCCGACTGGCTCGCGGATGCGATCGCCGAGTCTGGCTCTGGCACTTCCGACGCCGGCACGCTCGACGCCAGCGACGGCCACCAACGGCATCGGTTCACGCTGGCGATCACCGAGTCCGATCGGGTGGTCGGGGCAGTGCTCTTGTCGATCGACAGTTGGATCGACCGGCGCGGCGAAATCGGGTTTGTCGTCGGGGAGTCATCGCGGGGTCGGGGAATCGCCCAGCGAGCGGTTGAGCTGCTCGTGCGGCAGGCGTTCGACGAGGTCGGCCTGCACCGACTGTGGGCCGTGTGTGATCCAGAGAATGCGGCGGCCCAGGCCGTGCTCCTCCGGAGCGGCTTCGTCGTCGAAGGGCGGCTTGTGCACGATCGACGGATCGATGGCGTCTGGCTCGATTCGCTCATTCTCGGTCGTATTGCGGGCTCCTGACTCACAAGGCCTGGCCCGACTCCGATAGTGCGGGTATGCGATCCATGCATCGACTTCGTCTTCGTGCAATTCCCGGGCGCCGTTCTGAGCATCGCAAGTCGAGGCCCCCTCGACGCCAGCCGGCGAGACTCGCCGATCTGCCCTACGGGCGGCTGGAGCTACTTCGTCCCGTGCCCGTTCGAGCCGAGGGTGATCACGGCTCCGTGGTCGCCGATGTCGCCATCGGCAATGTGGTGATGCTCGACCGCTATCGCGAACGCCGCACGACCCAAGAAGCCCGACTGCAAGCCTTCGGTCAGCACCTGCCACCCACGCCGGCGGGCTGATCGGCAACTACGATCTCGGCCTGTGTCCTCGGCCGAGCCCAAACTTCAGCAGCTGACGTCGCAGCAACAAGAGCGACGGCAACGGGTGCTGCACGCCGCGGTCGAACTTGCGGCGGCCGGCGGGTATGAGGCCGTACAGATGCGATCGGTCGCCGAGACCGCCGATGTCGCGCTCGGAACCCTCTACAACTATTTCTCTTCGAAGGATCATCTCCTCGCCGCGGCGCTGGTGTCGTGGAATGACCTGTTACGGACATCCATCGAGGCCGACCCGCCCCATGGCACAACGACGGCGGCTCGCTTCGACGACGTTCTTTCCCGGGCCCTCACGGCGATGTTGTCGGCGCCCGATGTCAGCAAAGCGATGGTCACGGCGATGATGTCGTCAAGCGATGACGTCGCCCGATGTAAAGAGCATCTCAACGGGTCGATGGGGGCCATTCTCGATGCCGCATTCGGCGCCGACGATGGGCCGACATATCGGGCGACCGTGAGCCGGACGGTCGAACATGTGTGGTACTCGGTACTCATCGGCTGGGTGAACAATTGGCTCGATGACAGCGAGGTCGAGCAGGAGCTGACCGATGCCGTGCACCTGATTCTGAGGTGAACTTCGGACGCGTGACGCGCCGATGGTGGTGGCGCCTGTTTGAATTGGACCTATGAGTGTCACTGCACGACGAGCGCTTGCCGTTCTGGCCGTTCTCGCCTTCGCGGTCATCATCGTGCTGCTCATCCGTCGGCCGTGGAGCACGCCGGTCGATCCGGGCGACCCACAAGCATTCTGTAACCAGCTCGAAGAAGGGGTTGGGCTCACCGATGCCGAGGTGAACGCGTCCGAGTTCGAAGCCCTCAGTCTGACGGCTCCGCCCGAAATCAGAGTGGTCGTGAATCAGCTGCGGAACTCGGCCCGTGACCTCACCGAGATCGCGAACGACGATCCGGTCAACTTGGCCGAGCTGTTTTCGGCTCGCTTTGATCCCGAGGCGCTCGATGCCCGCGAGCGGCTTGAGGCTTACGCGGTCGAGGTGTGTGGCATCGATCTTGAAGCTGGCGTTCCGATTCCGGTCGAGGAATTGCAGTCACAGCTTCGGTCGTATCTCGACACGAACCATTCGACCGCTCCGTGGATCGACAAGATCGACGTGCGCCCGGTCGTCGAGAATGGTCAGCTTGACTCGATTCTTGGTCGCTTCCTGCGGCCGGCGGCGAACGACGAACTGCGCGAGGTGTGCGAGGCGCTGTCGGTGTATCTGTACGCCGTGCGGGGCGCATCCGGCTTTGTCGACGTCGCAGACAACAACAACCAAGCGACATTGCGACGAGCCGGGCCTGGCGCCATCTGTGTTTAGAACGCAGTCTGGGCCACGAGAGAAGCTTCGTCGCGCTCGAACGTTCTAGAATGGGCGCCGGTACTACGCGGCTGGTGGCTGCGCAGGCCACACCGATTGGAAGAGAAGGGGTGCCGTTCAATGGGCTTCAAAGTTGTGGTCGATTACGACCTGTGTGAGAGCAACGCAATCTGCATGGACATTGCGCCAGAGGTATTCGAGGTTCGGGACGACGACTTCCTGTACCTCCTCACCGAAACGCCCGACGAGGCGATGCGCGAGAAGGTGCAAGAGTCGGCCGATCGGTGCCCGAAGCAGGCCATCAAGCTCGAAGACGCTGCTGGTGCCGAAGATGCCGCAGATGCTGAGGACAGCGCCTCCTGAGCACGGATCGCCCTCGCTCGTTTGCCATCGTCGGCGCGGCGCTCGCCGGAGTACGGGCAGCCGAGGCACTGCGACGCGAGGGTTTCGACGGGTCGATAACGATCGTTGGCGATGAACGCCACTACCCGTACGACCGGCCGCCGTTGTCGAAGCAGATCCTGGCTGGCGAGTGGGAACTCGACCGGGTCGAGCTGACGACCGATGAGAAGCGTGCGGCCGTCGACGCTGAGTGGCGCCTCGAGACGCGAGCGACCAGCCTTGGCGTTGCAGGTGGTGACGACGGCCAACATCGCGTCGGACTAAGTGACGGTTCGTGGGTCGACGCTGATCGCGTGCTGATCGCAACCGGCGCCCGCTGCCGAACATTGCCCGGAACCGATGCGATCGCGGGCGTACACACGCTTCGCACGATCGACGACGCGCTCGCGATAAGCGCCGCGTTCGATGCCGGACCGTCTCGTGTTGTGGTCGTCGGTGCCGGCTTTATCGGCGCCGAGGTCGCGGCGACCGCCCGCGAACGCGGTCTCGACGTCACGATGATCGAGGTCGCGCCGGTGCCGCTGCTGCGAGGTTTGGGCGCCGATATGGGTTCGGTCTGTGGCGAGGTGCACCGCGAGCACGGCGTCGATCTTCGCCTCGGCGTTGGTGTCGACACCGTTGTTGCGTCGGGAGCTGACGGGACTGGCCAGGTCGAAGCGGTTGTCCTGTCCGGCGGTGACCGGGTCGAGGCCGACCTGGTCGTCGTTGGCATCGGCGTACTACCGAACACCGAGTGGCTCGATGGCAGCGGCCTCACGGTCGACAACGGCGTCGTGTGCGATCAGTACTGCATGGCGGCGCCGGGCATTGCGGCAGCAGGCGACGTGGCGCGCTGGCCGAATGAACTCTTTGGCGAAACGATGCGGGTCGAACACTGGGACAACGCAGTCGACCAGGGCATCCACGCTGCGAAACGCCTCTTGCATGGCGCGGCGTTCGACGAACCGTTTGCGCCGGTGCCGTGGTTCTGGAGCGATCAGTACGACCGCAAGATCCAGCTCGCGGGCCGGTCGGGGCCTGACGATGAGGTCGAGATCGTGACCGGTTCGATCGCGGAGCGCCGGTTCGCCGCGATCTTCGGACGGGCGGGCCGCATCGTTGGGGTCCTTGGTTTCAATCGTCCGCGCCACGTGATGCAGTACCGGAAGCTGATCGCCGCGCAGACGTCGTGGGACGACGCTCTGGCGCACGCCCGTGCTTCTGCGTGACCTCGGTCGAAGATCCGGCTCTGGTCTGAGCAGGGTTGTGGCCGGCCTCGGGCTCGTTTGGTTCGCGACCGGTTGTGCCGCGAACGGCGGGATCGACGTTGCGACACTCGAACAACAGCTCAGGTCCGACCTGCTGCCCGACTATCCGGCGGCTGTGAGCGACGTCACCTGTCCGGCCGAGATCAACCCGAGTTCGGGGGATCAGGTCACGTGTGTTGCCATCATCGGCGAGTCACCGGCGAACGTGACCGTCACGTTCGGAGCGGAGAAGGGCGTTGCGGCGGCGGCGGTCGACGATCGGTTGGTCGATGTCGTGGAACTCAATCGGCTCGCGGCCGAACGATTGAGCGCGGACCTCGAACTTCCGGTCGAACTCGCCTGTCCGTTCCCGATCATGGTGATCAACGTCGACGACGAAGTCACGTGTATCGCAACCGATCAGCGGCGGATAGAACGCGAACTCGGCCTCAAGGTCAATGCCGACGGTGAAGTCACGATTCGTCTGAAGTAGCCGGCTACCAGTGGTGTGTGAAACACCGGTCGTTCATTCGGCCCGGTGACCATCGGCCCCACGCGGTTAGCGCAACGTGCCGGGTGCGATCCAGCCACGGCAGAACGTTCTGTCCCGTAACCCGCCGAACGACTTGGCGGACGCCGCCTTCGCGAATGTCGTAGCCAGCCCAGGTGCCGGGGAAGTCCTTTGTCGACCCGACCTCAACGACCTGCACGCCGCGATGGTCGCGACGACGATGACGATGCGTGTGGCCACTCGCAACCAGAGCGGTTGGTTTCACTCGGGCGATGTCGTCGAGTAACGGCGTTGCCTGGCGAGCCGGGATGCCGACCGGCAACATCCAAGCCGGGTCACGAACCTGCAGATTGTGATGCAGAAAGACCATCACCGGCAGATCGGTCGTGCGCATGGCATCGATGATGTCGTCGTGCAAGTTGGCGAGCGTGCCTCGGTCGGTTTGGTGTTCGGCGCTTTCGACAAAGACCAGCCGAATGCCATCGAGGTCCCGAACCCGCACGGGATCGGAGACGTCGTAACCCCACGTCTTGAGTTCCGCGGCCGCCGATCGGGCGTCCGGCTTCAACTCGTGGTTGCCGAGCACCATGTCCCATCGCGTGTTCGCCGCCTCGATTAGCTCGCGGGCAGCTGCCCATTCGTCTGGCGCTCCCGTGTGCACGAGATCACCCTTGATCACGAAGCGGTCGACGCCCCACTCCGTCGATTGAGCGAATGCGGCTCGGGCACATCGAAGGCCCGATGCTTCGTCCTCAGGGCCGAGGTTGCGTTCGCGCATGGTGCCGACGACGCCGAAGTAGTCCACACCGATGTGCAAGTCGTTGACCGTCGCAAGACGGAGCAGTGGTTCCCCCGGGGGTGGCCGGAGCGTTTGAAAGGTCTCGACGTGACCCTTTGGCGACTGACCCGATCCGGTCACGTGGAGGCGGTACCGACGGCCCGGCATCAGGTTCTCGATGTCGGCGCTGCCCGGCAAGCCATTGGTTGGAACGGTCATGGTCTGGGAGTCGTCGTCAGCCGTGCCGAGCGGAGTCAGCTGAAGCCGCAGCTCGCCCTTCGGCAGGGTACGCCAGATGAACTGCGCGGTCGTGTCCTCGATAGCGAAGATCCCGAGTGCGGGAGGCGCGGCAAGGCTTCTCATACTGCTTGAGTCGACGATCCAGCGATGTTTGCGAAGGCCCAGGCGCTAGCCGAGGGCAGCAGCCAAGTCCGATGCGATGCGCGCTCGCAGCTCGACATTGATCGACAGGCGCTCGAGGTGCTGGTCGACCGTTTTCGCGCCCTGCGGAATCTCGTGGGTCGCAAGAAACTCGTGAACCGAAGCTGCATCTTTCTCTGTCGACAGGGCGCGGACGCCTGTGAGCATGCGGGGGATTGAGTTCTTTGGGAAGTGTTCGGTGATGCGATCCCAGTTCGTCATGATGAATTGCCAGACCCGCGTGCCGTTGTCGTGGTTGCTGAGCGCACCGCCGAGCACATAGGCGGCATCTTGGGTTCGCAAGGTTCCATCGAGGGTCATTTCGAGCAGTTTGTCGATCTCGGCGGTGCCCGGGAAGTTGGCGAGCGCATGCATCAGGCGTCGTTCCTCCTGCGGACTATCGGTGGCGGCCATGGCGTCGGTGTAGCTGGCGAACTCGTCGGCGGTGCCGTGGGCTGCGACGACGTTGATCGCCGCGGTGCGCAGGCTCGCATCGGCGTCGGGGTTCGCCACGATGGTGCGGGCGGTGGCCACGGTGTCGGTGTCGTCGCCGACGGTGCCGAGCGTGCCGAGCAACAGGGCCCGAAGTTCATTCGTACGGTCGTCTTCGTCGGGGCGGCGTTCGAGGCCGAGGTCGGCAAGCCGAGGAGCGACGAAGGCCCGCGTCCACTCGGCGAGCGCCGGACGGTCAGCCGGCGTCGCGAGATGATCGAGGGTGCCGAGGGAGCCAGCGATTCGACGCCAGATGGCGAGGTCGGGATCGGCTGCGCACCGTTGAGCGACGCCCAGAAAGTCGGCAACCGCCGTTTCGCCAGCGACGACGAGTGCCCACGTGTCGTCGACGACGCCATACCGCTCGACAGCGGTGAGCTCGTCGAAGTTGTCGAGTAACGCGTCGCAGAGTTCGGTGTCGTAGTCGACGCGATAGAAGCCGCTGCCAGCAGTGTTGATGACGATCCAGTCGAAGTCGTCACGAACCTCGATCTCGATCGACTCGTCTTCGAGGAGCGCCGTGCCGTTGGTTTGATCGCTGCCTCGCCCGGTGGTGTAGACGACGGGAACCGACCAACGATGGTCGGCGGTTGCATCGGTCCGGTACCGAAACTGGCGCTGCGTCAGCCGCACTGTCGTTGGTGAGGTGCGGTCGACGCGAACGAGGGGGTAGCCGCCCTGGAAGATCCAGCTATCCATGATGCGGCGGACGGGTTGCCCGCTCGTCTCTTCGAGCGCGTCCCACAGGTCGTGGGTCTCAGTGTTCGCGAACGCGTGAGCGTTCAGGTAGTGGGTTGCTCCCCGACGGAACTCTTCGGCGCCGAGGTATTGCTCGAGCATGCGAACGACCGCGGCGCCCTTTTCGTAGGTGAGTAGGTCGTACATTCCCTCGGCGTCGTCGGGGCTGACGACCTCGAACTCGATCGGCCGCGTGGCCGACAACGAATCGACATCGAAGGCTGCGGTTCGAGACACGCCAAAGTCGACCCACCGGTTCCAGTCCGGTCGGTAGGCATCGGTGACGAGCATCTCCATGAACGTGGCGAACGCCTCCTTGAGCCAGAGTCCGTTCCACCACCGCATCGTGACCAGGTCGCCGAACCACATGTGCGCGAGCTCGTGAGCGATGACATCGACCGAGCGCAGCTGTTCGGGCTGCGTTGTTGTCGCGGGGTCGACGATGAGGAGGATCTCGCGGTAGGTGACGCAGCCGAGGTTTTCCATCGCCCCGAACGCGAAGTCCGGAATCGCGATCATGTCGAGTTTGTCGCCGGGGTAGGGGATGCCGAAGTAGTCGGTCAACCACTGCAGGGCGAATGCTCCGGCGTCGAGCGCAAAACCGACGGCATCGCCGGCGCCGGGGCGGTGCACGATGCGCAGCGGGACACCGCCGACATCGACTGGTTCGGTGGCTTCGAGTCGGCCGACCACGAACGCAAGTAGATACGTCGACATGATCGGTGTCGGAGCGAAATGGACCTCGCGACGACCGTCGTCGAGTGTTGTCGAACCGGTCTCGGATTGGCAGGAGACCGCGAGGAGGTCGGCGTCGACCACCAGCGCGACCGCGAACGTGGCCTTGAGGTCCGGTTCGTCCCAGCACGGGAACGCGCGTCGGGCGTTCGTCGACTCGAACTGTGTGGTGGCCAGGACCTGTTCGACACCATCGTCGTCGGTGTACGTGCTGCGATAAAACCCGGTGAGCTTGTCGTTGAGCACGCCGGTGAAGGCAACCCGCAACGTGGCATCGCCGGTCGGAATCTCGCCGGCGAAGGTGAGGACGGCCCGTTCGGACTCGGCGTCGTACTCGACGTCGGTTGCGGAATACGTCGTGCCATCGGACCCGTCGACCTCGATCGATTCTTGCGCAAGGTCGAGATCGAGCGCGTTCAGTGTGATCACGCTCGTTGCGGTTACGACGTTGACGGCGACAGCAACCGTGCCAGCGAACGTCGCTGACTGCAGATCAGGCTCAAGCCGGAGGTCGTAGTGACTCGGAGTTACAGTCCGGGGCAACCGGAACGGATTCGCCATCGTTGCATCGTCAGTCTTCACCCTAAGAGAGTACGTCGGCGCAGCAGCGACTGGCACCGCCAGGCGTTACGTCGTGTTTGATACCGCAACGGGGCAGCTGGCGCCGACGTTCCCGATCGACTGCAGCCGCAGCGGGTAGCCTCCCTGCGTGCAGAACCAAGCTTCGAACCTCGAACCAACCGCCGCTGGCGGCGCCGCCACCTTCAATGTGATGGGAATCGGCAACGCAATTGTCGACGTCATGAGTCAAGAAGGCGACGACTTCGTCGAGACGATGGGGCTCACCAAAGGCGCAATGGTCCTGATCGATGACGATCGAGCCGTCGAGCTGTATGGCGCGATGTCAGAGACCACCGAAGCATCTGGCGGCTCTGCCGCAAACACGATGGCGGGTATCGCCTCGTTCGGCGGTCGGGCTGGATTCATCGGCAAAGTGCACGACGATCACCTCGGCAAAGTCTTCCGGGCCGACATGGAGGCCACCGGCGTGAGCTTCGATGTTGCAGCAGCGATCGACGGGCCCCGCACGGGCCGGTCCATGATCGTCGTAACACCCGACGCCCAGCGCACGATGAACACCTCACTTGGCGCTGCGACGACTTTGTACCCCGAAGACATTGATACGGCCGCAGTCGCGGCATCGTCGGTGTTGTACTGCGAGGGTTACATCTGGGATATCGACATCACGAAGCAGGCGATTCGGGTTGCCATCGACGCCGCGAAGGCCGCTGGTCAACGGGTTTCGTTCACGCTCTCAGACAGCTTCTGCGTGACCCGTCACCACGACGAATGGCACGAACTCCTCGACGGCTCGATCGACATCCTCTTCGGCAACACCGACGAACTCGCAACGCTGACCGGCACCGACGACTTCGACGCGGGCATCGAGGCCATCCGCGGCCGAGCCGAGATTGCCTGCATCACGCGCGGTGCCGCTGGTTCGCTGATCATCACGGCCGACGAAACGATTGAGGTTCCGGCCGTACCGGTCGACACAGTCGTCGACACGACCGGCGCTGGCGACCAGTACGCGGCCGGCGTGCTCTTCGGAATCACGACCGGTCGTTCGCTGGCCGAAGCGGGCCGACTGGGGTCCGCAGCTGCGGCCGAGGTCATCAGCCACCTCGGCGCTCGGCCGCTCGTGGCCCTGTCGACGCTCCTCTAGAGTTTCGGCCGCCGGTATGGCTTCGACTTCGCCGTCACGATCGACACCGTTCGTTTTTGGCGTCGATCTCGACGGCGTCTGCGCTGACTACACCGCCGGTTTTCGCGCCTTCGTCGCCGAGGCACTTGGTCGCCCGGCCGAGAGCCTGCCCTTCGAACGGTCGTGGGATTTCCGCGAATGGGGAATCGACGACGACGAGTTTGCTGAGCTGCACCGTGCCGCGGTCACGCAGGGCCGCATCCTCGCCGACCTTGAACCGATTGCTGGAGCGTCTGACGCCCTGTGGCGGCTGTCAGACGCCGGCGTGTGGATCCGCATCGTCACGCACCGCCTCTATGTGAACTGGGGTCATGCCGCCGCAGCGGGTGACACCGTCGCGTGGCTCGACCGTTTCCGCATTCCGTATCGCGACCTGTGTTTCGTTGGCGCCAAGCGTGACGTCGGCGCCGACGCCTACATCGACGACGGTCCGCACAACGTGGAGTCGCTTCGGGGCGCTGGCCGCGATGTCATCGTCTTCGATCAGCCGTACAACCGAGATCTCGATGGACCCCGAGCAACGACCTGGGATGAGGTTGAGCAGATCATGCTCGGATGGCTTGCCGAACGTCAGGGTGCTGCCCAGAGTCAGCTGCCCGGCGTCGATGCCGGCGCTGATCGGCTAGATCGCAAGCTGGGGAACGGATAGTCGCTGCAGCACTGCGCAATCGCCGCCCGCCCCCTTGGCCTGATACATCGCCGCGTCGGCGGCGACCAGAAGGTCAGAGGGGACGCAACGGTCGTGGTTCGCGACGGCGATGCCGACGCTCGCCGTCAGCCCGTCGCTCCGGACACCGGGCCACGACAACTCTTCGCCGGCAACGCTGATGTTGTTCCGAATCGAGTCGGCGATCATTTGCAGGCGGCGATCGGTCGTGACCCCTGGGAGGACGATCACGAACTCGTCGCCGCCGTATCTCGTAACCAAATCGGTCATGCGAGTTGCTGCCCGCAACCCACCGGCAACCTGTTGCAAGAGCTGGTCGCCGACCTGGTGACCCATCGAATCGTTGATGTGTTTGAAATCATCGATGTCGATGAACAGCACGGCCACTGAGGCCGCAGCGGTATTCAGCGCGGCATCGATCGCCGGTTCAAGAACGTCGCGCGTCGCGAGGCCGGTGAGCGGATCGCAGCGATTTTCGATGACGAGACTTTCGACATCGACGATCGTGGCTAACGCATAGTTGGTTGTCGAGTCGAGCGGGGCCAGGGTGATGCGGGCCCAGAAGCGGGTGCCATTCGCTCGCTGCAGGGGAATCGTGCAATGCGGTAACGGCTCGGTTAGTGGTGGGTCAGGGGTTTCGATGCTGTCGAGCGAAGCCGTGCAGATTAGTAGGTCCGCTTCGTGTTCGATGCCGGCAAGCTGCGCGAGGCCAAGGCTGCGGAGGCGACGCCGACTGGTTCCGAGGATGTGACGGGCGACTCGGTTGGCGTCGACGATCTCGCCCGTCCGCCGTTCGAAAACCAGCGTCGCGATCGGCGAACTATTGAACACGTCCCATGCCAAGTGGCTCTGCGGCGGCTGGGCGGATACCGGAGCGGACATGGTGTTGTTATCGGCCAAACGGCCCAGGACTTTAGACTTGTTTTGAAGAATTATTCCTCACCGGCCGCGACGGCGATTTTTGCGCCAACCCGAGCGTTATTGATCACGAGGGCGATATTTGCCTCGACGCTTTGTCCATCGGTGGCTGCAGCGATCTGGCCGAGCACAAAGGGGGTGAGTGCTGGGCCCGTCACGCCGGCCGCGATCGCCGTCGCCTCGGCCCGAGTTGTCGCATCGGCCAGCACTACGGGATCGAGCGGGATCGGCGGCGGAACGGCGACCAAGACCCCGCCGTTGACCATCTGGTGGTGGGCTCGGGCGATAGCGGCCGCTTCGCGCGCAGAGTCGATGCGATACGGGACTGCGAGGCCGCTATCGAGCGAGGTAAATGCGGGAAAGGTGTCGGTGCTGTAACCCAGCACCGGTACCGACAGTGTCTCGAGCCGCTCAAGGGTTCGAGCGAGGTCGAGGAAGGACTTTGCGCCGGCGCAGACGGTTACGACTGGGTACCGGGCGATGGCGCCAAGGTCGGCACTGACGTCGTCGGAGATGGCGCCGCCAGAAGAGTCGCGATGGACGCCGCCGATACCACCGGTCGCGAAGATGCCGATGCCGGCATGCGCCGCGAGGGTCAGCGATGCTGAAACCGTCGTGACGCCGACCGGCCATGCCTGGCCGATAGCGACGCCGAGATCGCGAGCCGCGACCTTGGCCGATGCCGAAAGAATGCGCGGCCAATCGGCTTGGTCGACCCCGACCTGGGCTTGGCCATCGAGCACCGCAGTCATCGCGGGAACCGCACCCTCACTTCGGACCGCCTCGTGCGAGCCGACGATCGCTTCCTCGTTCGCTCCATCGGGCAACCCGAGGGTGCTGAACACCGTCGACTCAAGCGCTACGACCGGCCGGTTCGCGGCGACGGCAGCGGCAACGTCGGCACTCAGGTTGATCGCGTCGATCTTCATTGCTGGGGCTCGCTTTCAAGCCGGTCGAGGAGTTCCGGAACCTCGACAATCGATGACAGGCTGAAGTGGTCGGGGCTGGCCGTGATGGCGTTGGCTTCGTCATGGTCAAACTGTTCGTGGCCCCACGTGAGGTGGTAGGGAACGTGGATGGCGCGGCCACCGATCGCGATGACGGGCGCGATATCGGAGCGCAAGCTGTTGCCGACCATCATGAACTCGCTGGGTCGAACGCTGTGTCGTTCGAGAACTTCGCGGTAGGTCGCCGGGTCCTTTTCGGCCACAACCTCGATACCTTCGAAATGGGCGGCGAGGCCCGACTCTGAGACCTTGCGGCGCTGATGGTGGAGGTCGCCCTTCGTGATGAGGAGCAGTCGATGGTCAGCGGCGAGCGATGCAACGGTGCTCTCGGCGCCGGGGACGAGCTCGACCGGATGTTCCAACATCGATTGGCCCCACCGCACGATCTCGCGAATGTCGGCGGCCGAGATCTCGTCGTTGCTGAGATCGACCGCGACTTCGATCATCGACAGCGTGAAACCCTTGATTCCAAAGCCGTAGATCGCGATGCGTTGTTGTTCGTACGCAAGCAGTTGCGCCCGGATCTCGTCGGGCTCGGCAAACGGGGTCAGCAGCTCGACGAAGAGTGACTCGGTGCGGTCGAAATGTGATTCGCTGTCCCACAACGTGTCGTCGGCATCGAAGCCCAGCACCGCCGGCCGCATCAGCGGTTCACCGCAGAGCGGGGCGCAGTTACTAATCCGATGCGGTGGCGTACCCTCGCCATCATGGCAACGACGATCCGGAACCTGATTCTGCTGGCCATCGTTGTCGCATTTGCTGGGTCGGTCACGGTGCTCAGTCTGTCGGACCGAGCCCCCGCCGCGGTGGCCGAAGCTAAAACTGTGGTGAAAGACATTGGCTCCGAGGCCGAAGACCGCGCTGGCATCGACGTTGTCGACCGCACCGATATCCCGGCCGAGTTCGACAAGATCGGCCATGCCGTGATGTGGGGTGCCGGCATGTTGGTGCTCGGCTTGTTGTTTCGCCGTCGGTTCCCGCCCCTGATCATGGCCTTTCTGCTCACCGCGATCAGTATCGGTTTCGAGTTCGCGCAAGCGTCGTACACGTCGTCGAGAGCGCTGCAACCAAGCGACGCGGTGGCGAACGCTTTTGGAATTGGGGTCGCCTTTGTCGTCGTCGTCTTCCTTGGGGCGCTTGTGGATTTCGTGTTCTTTCCCCTCTTGCGGTCATTTCGCCGAGCGGTTGTGTAATGCTCAGCAGGCACGTCTAATCTCCGGCTCGATTTTCCCGAGCGTCGCGAGATTGATGGTCCAACCGAGGAGGGTGTTGAAAGTATGAAGAATCGCGTACGAATTTGGCGGCTACTGGCCGCGGTCTTTGCGCTGGCTCTGTTTGCAACGAGCTGTGGTAGCGATGTCGCAGAGGTGGTCGATACGGCCGCCGACGCCCCATCGGATACCGCCGACGCGGCAACAGACGCGGCTGGTGATGCCGCGGATGCCGTCGACGACGCCGTTACCGGCGACGAAGAAGCCATGGGCGATGAAGCCATGGACGAAGAAGCCATGGAAGATGAAGCCATGGACGAAGAAGCCATGGAAGATGAAGCCATGGCCGACGATGCGATGGCCGGTGGCACCGCCGCCGGACTCGTTTATGACATCGGCGGTCGTGGTGACCAGTCGTTCAACGACTCGGCCTACGCCGGTCTCGAAATGGCTCAGTCTGAACTTGGCGTCTCGTTCAGTGAGCTTTCGCCGAACGAAGATGGCTCCAACCGGGCCGAGCTGCTTCAGCTTCAGGCCGACAGTAACGACATCGTTATCGGCGTCGGTTTCTTGTTCGCTGGCGACGTCGCCGCAGTGGCGCCGAACAATCCTGACGTCAACTTCGCGGTTGTCGACGACGCGATGATGAACTTCGATACCGGCGAACCGGTCGGCGACAACATCGCTGGCCTGACCTTCGCTGAAGAGCAGGGTTCATTCCTGGTGGGTGCCGCAGCGGCACTCAAGAGCGAAACCGGCACGATCGGGTTCATCGGCGGCGTTTGCTGCTTCGGTCTGATCGAGAAGTTCGAGGCTGGCTACACGGCCGGGGCCCAGGCCGTGAACCCCGACATCACGGTGCTCCGCCGCTACATCACCGACGCCCCGGACTTCGACGGCTTCAACCAGCCCGATGCTGCGAAAGAAATCGCGCTTGCGCAGTTCGAGGGTGGCGCTGACGTCATCTACCACGCCGCCGGTGGCGCCGGTGCTGGCCTCTTCGAGGCAGCAAAGGAACACAGCGATGCATCCGGCTCCAAGGTCTGGGCCATCGGTGTTGACTCCGATCAGTACAACACCGCCGACGCCGACGTGAAGGAATTCATCCTCACCTCGATGCTGAAGCGGGTCGACACGTCGGTCTTCAAGATCATTGCCGACCAGGACTCCGGCGAGTTCCAAGCCGGCACCCAGGTTTATGACCTGTCGGTCGATGGCGTTGGTTACAGCACGACCGGTGGTTACGTCGACGACATTGCCGACCAGCTCGAAGACTTCAAGGCACAGATCATTGCGGGCGACATCGTCGTGCCGACAGCACCTGAAGAGTAGGACCTTTGGCGCTCCCAGTGAGCGCTGAACCTATGTGGCTGTGATAGATGGGACCGGACTAGAGTCCGGTCCCATCTGCAGTTTTGCCGTTGTATCGTCGAGACAGACGAGTCGATGCGGCGATGAGATTCGACACCGGTAGGAGACGGGTGACCAACGCAATTGAGCTCACCGGTATAACCAAGCGGTTCCCGGGTGTCGTCGCGAACGACAATGTGAATCTCACCGTCGAGGCGGGAGAGATCCATGCGATCTGCGGCGAGAACGGCGCTGGCAAATCGACGCTGATGAAGATCCTGTACGGCATGCAGGAAGCCGATGAAGGCACGATGAAGGTCAACGGCGAAGTGGTCAAGCTTTCCTCGCCGAGCGACGCCATCGAACTCGGCATCGGCATGGTGCATCAACACTTCATGCTGGCCGACAACCTCACCGTTCTCGAGAACGTGATTCTCGGGTCCGAGCCGACAAAGGCCGGCGGGCGGATCGACTTCGCCGCAGCTCGCGAACACTTCGAGGAAGTAGCCGGCGCTTACGGGCTCACGATCGACCCCGATGAACCGGTTGAACACCTCGAAGTCGGCGAACGGCAACGGGTTGAGATCATCAAGGTGCTGTATCGGGGCGCCAGCATTCTCATTCTCGATGAGCCGACCGCCGTCCTCGTTCCACAAGAAGTCGAGGCGCTGTTTCGGAACATGCGCGAGCTGAAGGCGGGCGGCGCAACGATCCTGTTTATCGACCACAAACTCGAAGAAGTGCTCGAGATTGCCGATTCGATCACGGTGCTTCGGCACGGGCGAACCGTCGCGACGGTGAAGCCAGGTGACGTGACGACGGGTGATCTTGCCGAGCTGATGGTCGGTTCTGAGTTGCCGAAACCCGATACGTCTGACTCGACGGTCACCGATGTCACTGCACTGGCGGTGAAGGATCTGGTCGTGCTCGACGACGAGCGTCCCGTGGTCAAAGACGTCACTTTTGCCGTCCACGAGGGTGAGATCGTCGGCATCGCTGGTGTTGAAGGCAACGGCCAAAACGAGTTGGTTGACGCCATCATCGGCACCGCCGAGATTTCCTCAGGTTCGATCACGTTGGTCGACGAGGTCATTACGAAGTGGTCGGTGCGGGATCGGCGCGACGCCGGCATTGGCTACGTGCCCCAAGACCGCCACCGCGAGGGGCTCCTCCTGCGGGCACCGCTGTGGGAGAACACGATTCTTGGCCACCAGACGAAGCGGCCTTTCAGCTCCGGGCCGTGGATCGATCGAGCAGGCTCTCGGGCTCGCACCGAAGAGATTCGCACGGACTTCGACGTCCGGTCACCGAACGTCGAAGTGGCGGCACTTGCGCTGTCGGGAGGGAATCAGCAGAAGCTCATCATCGGCCGCGAGATGAGCGCGGACCCGAAAGTTCTCGTCGCCTCACACCCGACCCGTGGCATCGACGTCGGAGCGCAAGCTGCGGTGTGGGCCGATATTCGAGAGGCCCGAGCGAACGGCCTCGCCACAATCTTGATCTCGGCCGATCTCGATGAGTTGATCGGCCTGAGTGACACCATCCTGGTGATGTTCAGCGGCGAGATCGTGGCGGTCCTCGATCCGGCAACGATTACCCCGCGCGATCTCGGCGCCTACATGACGGGAGCGGGTAGCCACACATGACTGGACTGTTGAGGCGCACGGTCCTCACCGTCGGAGCGCCACTCCTCGCCGCGGTGTTCGCGCTCGGCCTCGCTTCGATCGTGCTGCTCATCTCGGGCAGCAACCCGATCGAGGGTTTCGGCGACATGCTACGAAACGGACGGGAGCTTGAGACGATCATCGACACGGTGAATCGGGCAACCCCGTTCTACATCTCGGCGGTTGCCGCGGCGATCGGCTTCCGCATGAACCTCTTCAACATCGGCGTCGAAGGTCAGTACTTACTTGCAGCGTTCTTTGCCGCGGCTGCCGGCGGCGCTGTCGATCTGCCGCCGGTGTTACACGTTGGACTTATCTTCGTTGTGGCGACCAGCGTCGGTGCGTTCTGGTCGGGCCTCGCCGGTGTGCTGAAGGTGACTCGTGGCGTAAACGAAGTCATCTCGACCATCATGCTCAATTTCATCGCGCTCGGTGGCTTGATCGCGTGGCTCAGTCGGGTTTGGGTCGACGATGTACAAGCGACGAACAGCGGCACAAAGATCATTCCCGAGTCGGGCCGAATGCCGAGCCTCAACAGCATCGTCGAAATCTTCACGCGCGAGATCGGCAAGGGTCGGAGACTGACCGGCGTCTTCGTGGTCGCTCTTGTGATCGGCCTGCTGTATCACGTGATCGTAAACCGGACCCGTTTCGGCTTCGACTTGCGTGCGAGTGGTAGTAACCCCTTTGCCGCTCGGGCCGGTGGCGTGCCGCCGAGGCGCATGATCGTCATGGCCATGCTGCTGTCGGGTGCCACCGCGGGCATGGTCGGCATGGTGCAGGTCGTCAGTGATCGGTTCAAGTACGACCAGAGTTTCATCCAGGGTCTCGGTTTTGCCGGGATCGCGGTGGCGCTTCTCGGTCGTAACCATCCCGGCGGGATGATGGTTGGTGCGTTGCTCTTCGGCTTCCTCGACGCGTCGTCGGGAATTCTCCAGCTGAGTGGTTCGGCCCCGCGCGAGATCGTCGTCATCATCCAAGGTGTGATTCTGTTAGCTGCAGTTGTGGCCTATGAGGTTGTCAGCCGTATCCGCGATCGCGAAGAAGCCCGCCTTGCCGCCGAGGCGTTGGCGAAGAAGCAGATCGAGGTGTCGGCATGAGCCTCGCCACCGACAACGCAAACCTCGAAGGCCGCGCCACGGTGGCGCCGGTTGAAGATGAAGCGACGGGCCTGCTCGCGCGCTGGCGTTCGTTGCCGACCTGGCTGCGGTGGATGGTCTTCGCAGCGATTGCGTCGTTCGTGCTTGCCGCAGTACAAACCTTCGGCACCGGAGAAACCGACCGCCTCACAGCAGCGACCGCCTCGCAGACGATGCTGCGCTGGTGTGTCCCGATTCTGCTGGCCGGTCTTGGCGGCCTCTTTGCCGAGCGCGCCGGTGTTGTGAACATCGGCCTCGAAGGCATGATGATTCTCGGCACCTGGTTTGGCGCGTGGGGCGCGTTCAACTGGGGCCCATGGTGGGGTCTCGTTGCCGGACTTGTCGGCGGCGCGCTCGGCGGCCTGCTTCACGCCATTGCGACGGTCGGCTTCGGGGTCGATCACATCATCTCTGGCGTCGCGATCAATATCCTGGCGCCCGGCATGACGCGGTACCTCGCGGGGGAAGTCTTCGACGACTACGAGGGTGGCTCTATCACCCAGTCGCCTCTGGTCGAAGACGTCGGTGACTTCACGATGCCGGTACTGGCTGGAGGCGACATCGGCAGCTGGGAATCGCCCGACGTGCTCGGCTCAATAATGAACCGAGACTGGTTCTTCGTGTCGGACTTCGCCGGCCTCACCCGAGGTCTGATGACACAACTGTCGTGGTTCACCATCATCGCCCTGCTCCTCGTGCCGCTCACCGCGTACATCATCTGGCGAACTCGGTTCGGGCTGCGGCTGCGGATTAGCGGCGAAGAGCCATCGGCCGGCGAATCGCTCGGCGTCAACATCTACCGGCACAAGTACGCCGGCGTCATCATCAGCGGTGCGTTGGCCGGCATGGCGGGCGCTTTCATCGTCATCGAGCTGACCGGGATCTACCGCGAGGGCCAGACCAACGGCCGCGGTTTCATCGGCATGGCGGCGCTCATCTTCGGCAACTGGCGACCGGGCGGCATCCTTGGCGGCGCCATGTTGTTTGCCTATCCGCTCGGCATCTCGCTGCGAGATATCTCCGAAGAGTCCGCGGCAACCCACGCGCTACTCCTGGTCGTCGCCATCGTGCTCTTCGCGGTCATGGTCTGGTCGATCGTCCGCGGCAAGAAGATCGATGCCGTGATCTCCGGCGTGCTCGCAGCCGCGACGGCGTTCTGGTACTTCGCCACCGACTCCGTGCCCACATGGCTGCCCAACAACATGCCGTACGTGTTCGTGCTGTTGGTCCTGATCTTTAACAGCCAACGACTCCGAATGCCGCGGGCCCTCGGCCTGCCCTACCGTCGCGGCGGGCAGTGATATTGATGTCGGCCTGCGGCCTCATGCGTTGCACGCAGCGATGGCTGCAATCGTCGCGACGAAGGAGCGAACAGTGATATTGATGTCGGCCTGCGGCCTCATGCGTTGCACGCAGCTATGGCTGCAATCGTCGCGACGAAGGAGCGAACAATGTCGTTGATGTCGGCCTGCGGCCTCATGCGTTGCACGCAGCTATGGCTGCAATGGTCGCGACGAAGGAGCG
>Ga0114956_1000448_pt1 | contig 29593 bp, 29 predicted proteins | sample MaitaG_FD_87304 | JGI IMG/M metagenome (GOLD analysis project Ga0114956, IMG submission 87304) | Marine algal microbial communities from Maine, USA - Maine_Asex2 metaG | ecosystem: Host-associated > Algae > Red algae > Unclassified | place: Maine, USA | collected 2015-01-05
CCCACCGGGCCGAGCTCGGTCTGAGCTTCGAGCGGTATCTGCAGGCAGCCGACAGCCCCGGCCCGGAACAAGACATGATCGAGTCGCTGGCAGTCGATGGCCAGGCGCTCTTCGAACAGATGGTACGGGCGTCGGGCGGTGACGATCCGAGCAAGATCACACATCTGGCAACGGGAGGTGGCACACGAATCCCTCGTTTGATCGACCGCAAACGCTCGATTGGTGGTCGACCAATTCATGTCCCCGAAGTCGCCGAAGCCACCTGCCTGGGCGCGGCGTTGTTGGCAGGCGCCGGCGTGGGAATATTCAGCTCGGTGACGGCGTCGCTATCGGAGATGAGTTCGGACTAGCCTGCACGGCGAGCCTTCTGGGGGGTAACGATGGCAGAGCTAATCGGTGGAATCGAACAGGCCACCGCAGAATGGGTCTCGCAGGCCACCGGTCTGAAGGTCACCGCCTTGGAACACGAGATCATCGGTGTTGGGATCGGCCTCAGTAGTGCGGTCTATCGGTTGAAGCTGCAGGGTGAGCGGGTGCCAGAAACATTGGTGCTCAAACTGCAGGCCTTCGACGAAGCAGCGGTCTTCACCTGCACCATGCTGCGCATGTACGCACGCGAGGTGAAGTTCTTCGATGAGGTGTCGGGTCGGTCACCCATCATCGTGCCCGAGGGTTACGGAGGCGCGATCGCCGACGACGGTTCGCGGTACTACCTGTTCATGGAGGACATGGGTGGATACCGGGTGGTCGACCAGAACGCCGGCATGGAGATCGAAGATGCGGAGCGCGCCGTCGATGCTCTAGCCGAGTGGCACGCCGAATTCTGGCGCGGGGCAGAGCCGTATGTGGCCACAGGGGCCGCAATGAGCCTGGCCGACGAAATCTACCTGGGTGTGCTGCCCGTCGTATTCGCCGAAGGTTGGGAAAAAATCCAGGCCGAGATGGAAGTCCACCCCACGATTGCTGAGGTGGCGCCTCGCTGGGTCGAGAAGCTGCCGAGCATGTTGCAAGCGCTGTCGACAGCACCCACCACGCTCACCCACGGCGACTACCGGGCCGACAACATCTTCTTCGACGACGCCGGCAATGTGGTGCTGTTGGACTTCCAGCTGACCGGGCTCGGCACCGGCGCCTATGACCTGGCGTACTTCGTGACACAGAGCCTGAAGCCCGATGATGCGTCGGAGAATGAACGAGCACTCTTCGATCGCTATGTCGACGCACTTGTCGATGCGGGTGTGCGCGAAATCGACACCGCCGGGTTGTGGGAGAACTACCGCATCGCCGCGCTGTTCTGTCTGGTCTACCCGATTGTTGCCAGCCGAGGTATGGACCTGTCCGATCCTCGCCAGTATGCGCTGGTCGACAATATTAGCATCCGCTGCGCTCGGGCCATCGACGAACTGAACCTCGTCGACCTGTTGTGATTCTCCAGCAACCTGCTAGCGCAGGGTCACGCCTTTTTGCTTTTGGGCGGCGTTGATGCAGGCGGCTCGCAGCTCGCCGATTTCGTCGTCGGTCATGGTGCGATCGGATGCCTGAAAACGCAGCCGGAACGCCAGGCTGCGTGCGCCTTTGGCCATGCCGGTGCCGCGGTAGGTGTCGAACAGTTCGACCTTGGTCAGCGACTTGCCGCCGCCCTTGCGGAGTGCGCCGACGATGGAGGCGGCGGGGATCTCGTCGGGCACCTCGAATGCCAGGTCGACGTCGCTCGATGGGTACTTGCTGACGGCAGTGTATTTGCGGTTGCCGTAGGGTCCGTTGAGTACGGTTTCGAGATCGATTTCGAGCCAGGCAACTCGACCTTCGATGTTGAACGCCTTGCACACGTCGGGGTCGATCTCGCCGACATGGCCCCGGACCTGACCTGCGATCACGACTTCGCCGCTGCGGGTCGGGTGCATGCCGGGCGGTGTCGCCGGACGCAGTTGCACGTTGGGCAGCGCCAGCGTGGCGTCGAGCAGATCCAGAAGCTCGACCGCCACGGGTGCTTCGGAGTCCGACGCAGAGACGGCGAGATATTCGTTCTCGTCGGGCCGCAGCGGATCATTGGTCGGCGGCAGGAACGTGTGCCCGATCTCGAAGAACCGCATGGGTCCGGATCGGTGTGACTGGTTGTAGGCAATGGCCTTCAAGTGGCCAGGCATGAGCGAGGTGCGAAGGATCGATTCCTCTTGCACCAATGGGTTGGCCAAGGTGACGCCGTCTTCGGGCAAGCCCGCTTTCGAGAGATCGCCGGGGCCCAGGAACGGCAGCGGCTGAATCTCGTCGCAGCCCGCTCCGATCAGTGCAGCACGGACGTCGCGTCGTGACTTCTGGTACTCGGTGAGGTGCCCGATGATGTCGCTGCGCGGAACGGTACGTGCGATGTTCTCGAACCCATACATGCGCCCGACTTCTTCGGCGATGTCGGTCTCGGTCTCGGTGTCCCAACGCCAGGTGGGGATGGTCACGTTGAGCAATTCGTCAGCAGCCGGATCAACGTCGAATCCGATGCTCGTCAGATGCTCACTCATGGTGCCGGCATCGATATCGGTGCCGAGCAGTCCGTTGATCTTGGCGACGCGAACCGGCAGGGGAGTGCGGTCCGGGGTTTCTCCGGATTCGTCGATGGTGCCGCCAGCGACCGAAGCGCCTGATTCGGAGATCAGCTGGCAGAAACGGTCCAGAGCCCGGGGCATGTTCTCGCCCCAGTCGACGCCGCGACGGTAGCGGGTGCCGGCCTCGCTGGGCAGGTTCAGACGCTTGATCGTGCGCGAGATGCTTGGTGGGTCCCACCAGGCCATCTCCAGTAGCACTGAGGTGGTGGTATCGCCGATCTCGGTGTCTTGGCCTCCCATGACACCCGCCAGGCCGATGGCTGTGTCGTCGCCGTTGGCAATCACGCCGTCGCCAGGCACGAGCGAACGCTCGACGCCGTCGAGGGTGGTGATCTCTTCGCCATCATGGGCGCGCCGCACCTGGATATGGCCACCGGGAACGGTGGCCAGGTCATAGGTGTGGTTCGGCTGCCCGAGTTCGAGCATGACGTAGTTGCTGATATCGACCACGCTGTTGATCGGGCGCATACCCAGCGCAATCAACCGCTGCTGGATCCACCGTGGTGATGTGCCGATCTCGACGTCGTGAATGGTGCGGGCGAGGAAGCGACCGCACAGCGATGGGTCGAGTATGTCGATCTTGGCTTCGTCGGTCACTGCCAGACCCGAGGGTGTGTAGCTGAACTCGGGGAATGCGAACGGCACGCCGAGCTTGGCGGCAAGGTCGCGAGCCACTCCGGAGACCGACATGGCGTCGGGCCGGTTGGCGTTGACTTCGAGATCCCACAGCACATCTTCGACGATGCCGAGGGCCTCGGTTATGGGTGCGCCAAGTTCGGCGTCGGTCTGTCCGGTCAGCAACATGATGCCGTCGTGGTCTTCGCCCAGGCCGATCTCGCTGGCCGAGCAGCACATGCCGTTGGACATCTCGCCGCGCATCTTGCGTTGCGCGATCTCCATTCCGTTCGGCATGACGGTACCGATGGTGGCGAACGGGATCAGGTCACCGACGGTCATGTTGAAGGCACCACAGCAGACCTGCAGGGCTTCGCCGTCGCCGGCGTCGACCTGCACCAGTTGGATCTTGTCGGCATCGGGATGTGGCGACAGATCAAGCACCTTGGCCAGGACGATGCCGTCGAGACCCTGACCGGTGATGGTCATCTCTTCGACGGCCAGGCCGAGCGCACTCAGCGTCTCGCCCAAATCGACCGGGTCACCTGCAATATCGGGAGCGAACTCGCGCAACCAACTCAGCAGAACCTTCACTGTGCACCTCGCAATCGCAGCGTCGCTGCGCTTTGGCTGCTCTGCGGCTGTGTGCATCGCAATCGCAGCGTCGCTGCGCTTTGGCTGCTCTGCGGATTGTTGGTCGAGAACATCGATTTGTCCCTCATCAGAACTGGCGCAGGAAGCGGACGTCGTTGTTCACGAGTTCGCGGATGTCGTCGAGTTGGTAGCGCATGACGGCCATGCGATCGATGCCGAAGCCGAAGGCGAAGCCCTGCCAGACCTCTGGATCGATGCCGCAGTTCCTGAGCACGTGGGGATGAACCATGCCGCAGCCACCGAGCTCCAACCAGCTGCCATCGGGCAGGCTGATGTCGAACTCGGCCGATGGTTCGGTGAACGGGAAGTACGAGGGACGCAGACGGGTCTTGACTTCGGCGCCGAAGAACGTGCGCACGAATTCGTCGATGGTGCCGGCCAGGTCGCCCAGGGTGATGCCCTTGTCGATGACCAGTCCTTCTATCTGATTGAACGCTGGCAGGTGGGTGGCGTCGGCGGTGTCGGTTCGGAATGCACGGCCGGGGGCGATGATGTAGATCGGCGGCTCCTGGGTCTCCATGGTCCTGACCTGCACCGGCGAGGTGTGTGAGCGCAGCATGACTTCTTCGGGTTCGCCCAGGTTCACGAAGATGGTGTCGAAGCTGCCACGAGCCGGATGCCACTCGGGGATGTTCAGGGCCTCGAAGTTGTACCAGGCGGTTTCGACCTCGGGTCCTTCGGCCACGGTGTAACCCATACCGATGAAGACGTCCTCGAGCCGGTCACGTGACTGGGTGATCAGGTGGAGATGGCCGGCATCGGCGGTCGAACGAAACTCGGTCAGATCGAGCCGCTCGGCTTCGAGTGCCGCTGCCCGGGCTGCGCCGGCAAGATCGCCGTGTCGAGCGGTAAAGGCCGACTCGATGTCTTGGCGAGCGGCGTTGATGGCCTGGCCGGCGTCCTTGCGTTGATCTGGTTCGAGTGAACCGAGATCCTTCTTGGCCAGCGAGACCGGTGCCTTCTTGCCAAGCAGACCGGGTCGCAGCGCCTCGAGTGAGTCGAGATCACCCGCTCCGTTGATCTGGGCGACGGCGTCGGTCGCTAGCTGTTCATATGAGCTCATGCGGTTGTTGATCGTAGTGGCGCTGTCGCCAACACCCGCTTGAATTCGTCCCGGCGTTCAGGGAGCGATTGGATCGATGTCGAACGCACCGCCACCGATGGGCGCCAGAAGGACGCCGGAGGCGATCACTTCGTTCGTTGCGATCTCCGCAATTGTGTCCCCGCCGCCAACGGGTGGCAGCTGCCCGGGGTTGATGAGTTGCGGGTTGTCGATTGGGTCGACCAGGCACGTGTTTCCGACCAGGACTTCGCCAGCGCCGCAGGTGGTTGTAGTAGCGATGGGCGGGGCATCAATGGTTGGCAGCGCCCCGTCGTCGGAACCGTTGGGAGAGACGGGAGCGATGATATTGGGGTTGTCGTCACCGGGCGTGTCGACATTCGCTCCCGCAATTGTCGCAGGAGCATCTGGGGGTGGAGTCTGGCAGATGCCGTCGATCATCGTATGCCCGCCGGAACATCCGATCTCGACCACGTCGGGGGTGTCGGCAGGGGCCGGAGCGACCGGAGTGACGATGGCTGGTTCATCTGACCCGGGGGTGGCGGCGCTGGTGACATCGGGGTTCTCGGCCGAAGGACCCGCATCTGCAGCAGGAGCTGTAGGTGCTTCCGATCGGGTTACAGACGGCGGCAACGACAGGGTCGGAATTGGGCGCGTTACAGCCGATTTCGCCGAGATCGATAAGGCCTGCGCCGCCTTCGTTATCGAGGCAGCCGAGGAAACAGAGGGTTCCGGGTATCCCGCTGGCACATGACTGTCCGACCGAGATGATTCCGTCCTTATCGACTACCGTCCCACCACAGCCACCGGGGTCGACAATGCAGTCGAAGTCAACGACGCACATTACTTCGACAACGCACTCGGGTGTGGCGACGGCGGGGTTGTCCACCGGGGCACACTCATCGGCTTCGGCCGGAGCATGCGTCGCAATGTCGGCGCCATCGATTCCGTTCGACCCGGCACCTGGCGTCGCTGGGGCCGGGTTGCCGGCGTCACCAGCGGCGGCTTGCCCACTGATCTACGAACTGTGCCCTAGACGACACCCGGGTGGTGTCATCGAGCACACGGTGACGTCGGGCCGGCTGCAGGCTGGTCAGTCGACGGCGTACTCGTCGCCGTAGAACTTGGCCGTGGTACGAGTGTGGAAGGTCACGACATTGATCGGGTCGTACTTCGGTTCACCGGTGTTGGGCAAGACCTCGAGGATCTCGTCGGGCCGCAGATACGCCGCCAGCGGGATGCTGACGCGGAGCTTGCCGATGTGATCGGGATGGCGAGGTGGGCTGACCCGATGGGTGGTCGATGGCATCAGGTCGTTGGTGATGCGTTGCATGTAGTCTCCGGTGTTCATCACGATCGACCCGGCCGGAGCATTGATGCGGATCCACTTGCCGTTGCGATGCAGCGCCTGGAGCCCATCGACGGCAGGAGCGGGCAGCAGGGTGAACAGGTCGACGTCTTCGTGTCCGAGCAGCCGACCTGCCCCACTCGCCTGCTCGGCGTCGTCGAGCGGCGGGTAGTAGTTCAGTCGCAGCCCGAGGTTCGGTTGCGTCAGCTTCTGGTCGTACAGGTGTGGATCACAGCCCAGCGATTGCAGCACGCTCTGCATGATCGGCTGGAACAGCGGAAGCTCGGCTTCGACCAGTTCACGAAAGATCGGCTCGACGTGTGGGGTCGCCCAGAAGTCCGTGGGGGTGTAGGCGGAGTCGTTGTCGAGGTCGAATGCTCGGCGGCCGAATACCCAGCCCTCGACCAGGTCTGGGTGGATGTCGCTGGTTTCCTTGACGGGGAAGTAGCCCTCGCTCACGGCCCCGTGGCGTTCGGCGCGGTAACGCATCTTGTCGTCGAGTGACGCCGCCGTAAAGACCTCTTCGATAGTGTCTTCGGCTCGGTTGATGAGCGCAGCGTCGACGCCGTGACCTTGCAAGATCACAAAGCCGATCTCTTGCATGGCCGAACCGAGTTCATCGGCGAACGCTGCCTTGTCCGAGGCGTTGCCGTGTAGGTATTGGCTCATGTCGACGGTGGTCAGGTGAAAGTTCTCGTCGAAGGCATCGGCACCGTCGGCGGATTCGGCCAGATGGTATGCCGGCTTGTCGACCTGGTCGTAGCGCGAGAACTCCGTGCTGAGCGCGGTCGCTCCGTGTTGTTGATCCGTCTGGTTTGCAGTCACCACCAAAGACTACTGACAAGTTCGACAGACAGCTGTACCGAAGGGTGCGTTCGACCTCAGCGTGAGCGCTCGACCCAGTGCCGATCACCGACTAGTGGTCACGCGCGGAAATGATGAAGCTGTCACGTCGCCCGATTTCGTTGGAACCGCGCCGATCGCGCGGCCGTCGGACAGCACCAAGACTTCCGCAAGCGTGCACTAGGTTCGCAACCATGACAACATGGCGGATCAAGAAGTTCGGTGCAGTGGTGGCTGTGCTGGCAGTGGCATTGACATCATTGGCAGTGGCTGCTCCACCTGCTCAGGCACAAAGCGACCAGTACGAGACGTGTGCGTTGTATGGCCGGGTCGTTGGCACGGGTGGACAGGTCGCCGCCGACGCCGCCACGGCACTGCAGGCGCTCGGCGCCCCGAATCCTGCCGGTATCAATGACGCACTCGAAACCATCATCAACTTGGAAGCCGACGTGCCGCCAGCTGGCTCACGACCGAGTTCCGAAACGGTCAACAATGCGTCCACGGCGCTCGACGGTTACTACGGAGACCTCTGTGCGGATCTCGATTTCTGCCCACTGATCCGTCAGGCCATTGCGACCAATGACGAATCGTCGGCCGAAGCAGCACGACTCGCCCGCAGCATCACCGCACCTGCGCCGCCGGGAATCGACGCCGCGCTGGCACTGATCGCCGGCGAGATCGACGAGTCGCCCTTCCATGCATCGGTCGCCGAAGCCCGAGCCCAGGTCGAGTCGTACTTCCCCTGCGTGCTGCTTGCTGTGCCCAACCCCGCGCCCGTTGGAGGAATTCCTGCAGATGTCGCAGCAACGTGTGGTGACCTGAACGTGCTCTCCATCCCCGAGGGCCCGTTTGCCATAGCAGCCGCCGAGAGCCTGCGAGCTCGCGGTGCGCCGAACCCGTCGGGCATCGAAGCCGCGCTAGACGTGATCGTGGCCGCGGCCGATTTCGCAAACGAATCACCGCAGTTGGCCGAGATCGATGCTGCGCTCGCCACCCTTCAGGCCTATTTCGGTGGAGCCTGCGCCAATCTGGATCGGTGTGTGTTCGTCACCCAGATCGGGGGCACCGATGCTGTGGCCGCAGTCGAGGCCGCCCGGTTGCTGGGGCGTATCGAGACGCCATCACCTACTGGCATCGACGCCGCGCTGGCGTTGATCGCAGGCGACATCGATGATTCACCCTTCCACGACAACGTCGAACAGGCTGTCGCTCAGATCGTGAGCTACTACTCCTGCGGTGACGGTGCGGGCGCAGATGACGGCGGCAGCACCACCGACGATGGTTTGGCCTTCACCGGCTCCACGACTGTGCCCGTGGCCTTGCTCGGCGTCGCACTCATGACGTCGGGTGCCGGCGTATTGAGCGCGCGACGTCGACTGGTCCACGCAGCAACCTGACTCGGTTCGAGTCGGCCCGGGTCTGTCACGTGCATCTTTCACTGGTGTCTCTGATCGTCGATGACGTCGACGACGCCATTGCATTCTTCGTCGACGTCATCGGCTTTCAGCTGGTGGAAGACTCGCCCAGTATGGCCAACGATGGCACGCGCAAGCGTTGGGTCGTCGTGCAGCCGCCCGGTGGTCAGACCGGCGTCTTACTCGCTCAGGCACGTGGCGATCGCCAAGTCGCGGGGATCGGTGAGCAGTTCGTCGGGCGTGTTGGGCTCTTCCTGACGGTCGACGACTTCGAAGAGCAGTACGAACGAATGCTGGCCGGGGGAGTGCAGTTCACCAGCGAGCCTCGGACCGAGCCCTATGGGCAAGTGGCGGTGTGGCGTGACATCGCGGGCAATCTCTGGGATCTACTCGGACCGCCCGAAGCTCAAACGCCGGGCTGAGCTTGCAAGTGACACATTGCGCTATCCGTTCGCATGCATCCCATGCGGTTTCCAATAACTTACGCATGTTCATGCATCATTGTGTATAGTCATGCGATGCCTGAACAGCTGTCCGTCGGAATCGTTGGTGCCTCTGGCTTCACCGGAGCCGAACTTCTTCGACTACTCGTCAACCATCCGCAGATGCACGTGCAGGCGGTCACCGGCGACACCCAGGCTGGTAACACCGTCGCCGACCTGTATCCCAGCTTGGCGCCCGCCTACGGCGACATGACCTATGTGCGGTACGAAGACGCCGGGCTCGACCAAATGGATCTCGTCTTTGCGTGTCTGCCGCATCGAGCCTCGCAGGAGATCGTGGGCGGCCTGATCGACCATGTCGAGCACGTCGTGGACCTGTCGGCCGACTTCCGACTGAGCGACCCAGCGGTCTACGAGAAGTGGTACGAGGTTCCCCATGTGGTGCCCGAACTCCTCGAGCGGTTCTCCTATGGGCTGCCCGAGCTGTTCCGAGACGACATCGTCGCCAAGAAACATGTCGCGGTGCCCGGCTGCTATCCGCAGACCGCCGTGCTGCCGCTGGCGCCATTGCTCGAGGCGGGTGCGATCAGCGAAACCGGCATCATCATCGATGCAGCCAGTGGCGTGTCCGGCGCCGGTCGGGCACCGAAACAGAACACCACGTTCTGTGCAGTAGACGAAGACTTCAGCGCGTATGGAGTGGGCACCCACCGCCACACGCCCGAGATCGAACAGACGCTCGGGACCCAGGTGGTGTTCACGCCTCACCTCGCACCGATGAACCGGGGCATCCTGGCCACCTGTTATGCCAAGCCGACCAGCCCGACGTCGGCCGGTGATCTTCTGGCCATCTTGACTGACTTCTATGCCGACAAACCGTTCGTGCACGTCAGCGAACGCCTGCCGACCACCAAGGCGACACTCGGTTCGAACTCGGCTCACATCTCGGCCCGCTACGACGAACGGACCCAAACGGCCATGGTCTTCTGCGCACTCGACAACCTCTGCAAGGGCTCGTCGGGTGGGGCGGTGCAGTCGGCGAATATCGTGACCGGGCTCGACGAGATGGCCGGACTCCCACTCGTAGGGCTCATGCCATGAGCCCCGACAACGCCCTCTCCCCGCTGGCACCAGCGGCCTTTCCCGAATTGCCGTCGGTCCCTGGCGTCGAACTTCACGCCCACGCGGCCAACCTGCGCTATAGCGGGCGCCCTGATCTGTTCTTGGCGGTCATGCCCGAGGGCACGACCGTCGGCGGTGTCTTCACCAAGTCGGCCTGCGCGTCGGAGCCGGTCGATTGGTGCAAGCAGATCCTGCAGACCGGCACGGCCCGAGCTGTGGTGTGTAATGCGGGCAATGCCAATGCGTTCACCGGGGCGGCCGGCGTGGCTTCGGTGCAAGCCGAGGTCCAGGCGTTGAGCGCAGCGCTCGGCATCGCTGCCGACCAGATCTATGTGGCCTCGACCGGCGTGATCGGCGAGCCCCTCGACGACCAGCAGATCGTCGGCGCTCTCGGCGAACTGGTCGCAGCCGGCGGCGCATCGTGGCCCGATGCCGCCCAGGCCATCACCACCACCGACACGTTCAGCAAGGGAGCCTTCGCCGACGTGACAGGAGCAAAGGTCTCCGGCAATGTGGTCGGCATCGCCAAGGGAAGCGGCATGATTGCACCCAACATGGCCACCATGCTCGGCTTCCTGTTCACCGATGTGGCGGTGACCTCGGAGGCGCTGCAACTGGCTGTCAGCTCGGCGACCAGCGAGAGCTTCAACCGCATCACCGTCGACAGCGACACCTCGACCAGCGACACCGTGTTGCTGTTCGCCACTGGTGCCGCAGGCAACGACCCGATTGATGGTCCCGGCCACGCGGCGTGGGCCGATTTCAGCGCCGCCGTGTTCGAGGTCTGCCTCGATCTGGCCCACCAGATCGTCCGCGACGGCGAGGGTGCCACCAAGTTCATCGAGGTTCGCGTCGAAGGCGCAGCGAGCGACGAGTCAGCCGAAATCGTCGCCCGGTCGATTGCCGACTCGCCATTGGTCAAGACCGCAATGGCCGCCGAAGACGCCAACTGGGGCCGCATCGTCATGGCAGTCGGCAAAGCCGGCGAACCCGCCAGTCGCGACAAGCTGGCCATCTGGATCGGCGAAGAACAGGTCACCGACGCAGGCAAGATCCACCCCGAGTACAGCGAGGACCGCGCCAACCAGTTCCTGCAACAAGACGAGATCCTGATCCGAGTCGAACTGGGAATGGGTGAAGGCTCATCTTCGATCTGGACCTGCGACCTGACCCACGGCTACATAGAAATCAACGCCGGGTACCGGTCATGAAGAAGACTGCGTTACCGGGCTACGCAGGCTCCGCCCTTGGCGTTGGCACGCAGCACGACATGGCGTTTCTGGTCGCTCCGTCCCTCGGCTCGGCTTTCCCGGTTTTGCCGGGCCTCGCGGTGCGGTTTGTCGGGGCCCGCATATGAAAGTTCATAGTCCAGAGGAAACGGCGTCGATTCTGACGCAGGCACTGCCGTATATTCAGCAGTTTTCCGGCACGACGGTGGTGGTCAAGTTCGGTGGCAATGCCATGGTTGACCCTGAGCTGTTCACGACGTTTGCTGCCGACATCGTGTTGATGCACTCGGTCGGCATCAAGCCGATTGTCGTGCACGGCGGCGGTCCTCAGATCGGCGCGCTGCTCGAAAAGGTCGGTAAGCAGTCCGAGTTCGTCGATGGGCTGCGCGTCACCGATGCCGAGACGCTCGACGTGGTTCGCATGGTGCTCGCCGGCAAGGTCGGGCGCGACATCGTGAGCGGGATCAATGTGCATGGACCGCTGGCCGTGGGCGTGTCCGGCGAAGACGCCGGTCTGATTCGGGCCAAGCCGCATAGTGTCGAGCACGGCTTCGTCGGCCAAGTGGTCGATGTGAATCCCGACATCGTGCACAAGTTGCAAGCCGAAGGTCTGATTCCGGTCATCTCGACGATCGGCAGCGACGAGACCGGCCAGGCCTACAACATCAATGCCGACACAGTCGCCGGACACATCGCCGCCGCAGTAGGTGCCAACAAGCTCGTGATGTTGACCGATGTCGATGGCCTGCGTCGCGATCCCGACGATCCGGACACGCTGATTCGCCAAACGACTTCGGATGAGCTGCATCCATTGGTTGGCACCCACACGGTGTCGGGCGGCATGATCCCCAAGGTCGAGGCTTGCCTGCATGCGGTGGACAATGGCGTGAACACCGCTCACGTGCTCAACGGCACGGTCAAGCACGTGCTGCTGCTCGAGATCTTCACGGTTTCGGGTATCGGCACCATCATCCGCCCCGGAGACGGCTCGCAATGAACCAACCATCGAGACTGCCCCAGAGAAAGCACCTGTCATGACCGACACCCATGTCGAACACATCCCTGCCGATGCGGACCATTGTCCGATCATGGCGACCTATGGCCCGCCCGAGGTCATGTTCGTGCGCGGTGAAGGATCCCGTCTGTACGACCCCAGCGGCAAGGAATACATCGATTGGCTGGCCGGCATTGCTGTCACGTCGCTGGGCCATTCCCACCCTGGCGTCGCCAAAGCCATTGCCGAGCAGGCGACCACGCTGTTGCACGTCAGCAATCTGTTCGCGACCGAGCCGCAGTGGAAGGTCGCTCGCATCATCGACGAACTGGTCGGGGGGCCGCCGGGCAAGGTGTTCTTCGCCAACTCCGGCGGCGAGGCGAACGAAGCGCTGATCAAGTTGGCCCGCAAACACGGCGGGCGCGGCCGACATGTCGTCGTGTCGGCCATGCGTTCGTTTCACGGCCGCACGCTGGCCACGCTGGCGGCGACCGGACAGCCGGAAAAGCACGAACCGTTCCAGCCGCTTCCCGAAGGCTTCCGCCATGTTGCCTACAACGACATCGATGCACTGGAAAAAGGGCTCGATGACACCGTCGCCGCCGTACTACTCGAGCCCATCCAAGGCGAAGGCGGCATAAACGAGGTCGACCCGGCATACTTCCCCGCAGTCCGTGAGCTGTGCACCGAGCGCGGCATTTTGTTGATGTTCGACGAGGTCCAAACCGGCCTGGCCCGGACCGGAGCATGGTTTGCCTTCCAGCACTACGGCATCGAACCCGACGCAATTTCGATCGCCAAGGCGTTGGGCAACGGCATGCCAATCGGTGCTATCTGGGCCCGCACCGACGTCGCTTCTGCATTCAGCCCGGGCGATCATGCCACGACCTTTGGTGGTCAACCAATGGCGGCGTCGGCCGCTCTGGCCACCCTCGAGATCATGAAGTCGATCGACGCGCCATCGTTGGCCAACACCGTCGGCGCCGCGCTCCGAGACAAGTTGATGGGGCTGAACGGGGTGGTCAGCACCCGAGGCCGGGGCATGCTCATCGCCGCCGAACTCGATCCGGCGGTCCTCGACGGCCGAAGCGCCGGCGAGGTGGCCAATGCCTGCTTACACGCCGGCCTGATTCTCAACGGCGTCACACCAACCGCGCTCCGGGTGGCCCCTCCGCTCACGATCACCTTCGCCGAGATCGAACAAGGCATCGCCGTGCTCGATGGGGTTCTGAACGGATGATGGCCACACCCCACGTTTCTGAACCGTTTGAGCGAAATAGTCGTCGAATCGGTCCAGAAAGCTCATGAGTCGGGCATCGAAGGCGCAGAGGCAGCAGGTGATTGCCGACCTGCTGGCAGACGAAGCCATCACCAGTCAGGAACAGATCGTGGATCACCTGGCCGAGCAGAGCATCACCGCCACTCAGGCCACGGTGTCGCGCGATCTCGAAGATCTGAGCGCCATCAAGGTCCGCATCCCCGGGGGCGCCAGCGCCTACGCCATACCCGACCATCCCCACGAGCACGTCGTACCGTCGGGCCATCTGCGTCGCATCTTCTCCGAATGGGTCGTGGGCGTCGACAGCTCCAGCAATATCGTGGTGCTGCGTACGCTGGTCGGTAGCGCCCATGTCGTTGCTTCGGCCATCGACCGATCAGGCCTCGAAGAGGTCCTGGGTACGGTCGCCGGCGATGACACCCTCATGGTCGTGGCCGCCGAGGGCCACTCCGGCCGATCGGTCGCCGAACTCTTCCGCAGCTATGCCGACCTCGGCTAGCACCCAAAACCCCAGCAACCCCTCACCCGAAAGACGAATCCACTGCCATGTCCGACGTACACAAGTCCGAAGTCAACAAGGTCGTGCTGGCCTACTCCGGCGGTCTCGACACCTCGGTCATCCTGAAATGGCTCGAAGTCGAATACGACTGCGAAGTCGTGACCTTCACCGCCGATCTGGGCCAAGGCGAGGAACTGGAACCCGCCCGCACCAAGGCCGAAGCCATGGGCGTGAAAGAGATCTACATCGATGACCTGCGGGAAGAATTTGTGCGTGACTTCGTGTACCCGATGTTTCGCGCCAACGCCATCTACGAAGGGGTGTACCTGCTCGGCACCTCGATCGCTCGCCCGCTCATCGCCAAGCGCCTGATCGAGATCGCACGCGAGACCGGCGCCGACGCCATCAGCCATGGCGCAACCGGCAAAGGAAACGACCAGGTCCGCTTCGAACTCGGCGCCTACGCTCTCGAACCCGAGATCAAGGTGATCGCCCCGTGGCGCGAATGGGACCTCGGCGGACGCGAAACTCTGCTGGCGTATGCCGAAGAACACGACATCCCGATCGAGAAGACCCGCGGGGCAAAGTCGCCGTTTTCGCAAGACGCCAACCTGCTGCACATCAGCTACGAAGGCGGCCCGCTCGAGGATCCAGCCAACGAACCGCCGTCGGAGATGTGGCGCTGGTCGACCTCACCCGAGCTCGCACCCAACGAGGGCCAATACATCGAGATCGGCTACGAGAAGGGTGATCCCGTGACCCTCGATGGCAAGGCGCTTTCGCCGGCCACGATGCTGGCTGAACTCAATCGGCTCGGTGGCACTCACGGCATTGGTCGCCTGGACATGGTCGAGAATCGCTTCGTGGGCATGAAGTCACGTGGCGCCTACGAGACGCCGGGTGGCACCATCATGCTGACCGGTCACCGGGCGATCGAGTCGATCACCCTGGATCGCGAAGTGGCGCATCTGAAAGACGAGCTCATGCCTCGCTACGCCAAGCTCATCTACAACGGCTTCTGGTGGTCGCCCGAACGTCACATGCTGCAAGCGGCGATCGACTACAGCCAGGAACGCGTCAACGGCACGGTCACGCTCAAGCTGTACAAGGGCAACGTGATGGTCGCCGGCCGCAAGTCCGCCGACTCGTTGTTCGATGAGAAGATCGCCACCTTCGAAGACGACGGCGGTACCTACGACCAAAAGGACGCGGAAGGCTTCATCAAGCTCAACGCCCTACGCCTACGCAACCTGGCAAGGCGCGACGGTGCTTAACCGCTCCGCTTGGGCCGACGTTCGTCGGACATGGTTTCTGTTCGGTTGGTGCGGCTCGTCCCTCGCTCCTACGTGGGTAGCGCAGCGGTCTGGGATCGCAGGCTTTCGAGCCCTCGCTTTTCGCTCGTCCCTCGCTCCTACCTTTTGCTCTTGACTAATCACTTTCACGAAAGAACTTGTTGGCTATGACTGATGATCACCAATCCGCAGAGGGTCCAGAGCGCAGCGAGGACCCAATGGCGAAGGAAACGGCGACGCTCTGGCATGGGCGGTTTGCTTCGGGGCCCAGCGAAGCGTTGCTGAAGTACACGGTGAGCTTGTCCTATGACCAGCGGTTGGCGAAGTACGACATCATGGGGTCACGGGCGCATGTGCGTGGTCTTGCTCGCGTGGATCTGCTGACGCGGGCCGACGCCGACGCCGTGCTGGTTGCGCTCGACGAGGTCGAAGCCGAGCTCGAATCAGGTGCCTTCGTGTTCGTGCCCAGCGACGAGGACATCCACACCGCGGTGGAGCGTCGGGTCACCGAGATCGCTGGGCCGGCAGGGGCCCGCTTGCACACCGGCAGGAGCCGCAACGATCAGGTGGCGACCGATCTGCGGCTGTTCGTCAAAGATCACATGGCCATGATCGCCGGCTTGGTCGTCGACCTGGAACAGGTATTGCATGATCGCGCTGTCGAAGCCGGCGGGGCCTACCTGCCTGGCTATACGCATCTGCAGCGGGCGCAGCCGGTGTTGTTGTCGCACCATCTGTTGGCGCACTTCTGGACGTTCCGTCGCGACGTCACTCGGCTCATGGCCGCTCGCGTGGCCGCAGATGTATCGCCGCTCGGTGCGGGTGCGCTTGCTGGCAGCACGCTTCCGCTGGACCCCGACGGCAATGCTCAAGACCTGGGCTTCTCGGCCCGCTTCGAGAACTCGCTCGACGTCGTGAGCGATCGTGATTACGTGGCCGACGCGCTCTACGCGCTGACGATGATCGGTATTCACTTGTCACGAATCGGCGAAGAGTTTGTGCTGTGGTCGAGCGAGGAGTTCGGCTTCGTGACGGTCGACGATGGCTATGCCACTGGTTCGTCGATGATGCCGCAGAAGAAGAACCCTGACATCGCCGAACTGGCCCGTGGCAAAGGCGGCCGTTTGATCGGCAACCTGACCGGTTTCCTGGCAACGCTCAAGGGGTTGCCCCTGTCCTACAACCGTGACCTGCAAGAGGACAAAGAAGGGCTCTTCGATGCCATCGACCAGATAGCTGCGGGGCTCATTGCCGTCACCGGCATGATCGCCACGGCGACGTTCCGCACCGATGCCATGGCCACAGCTGCCGACGAGTCGGCCGCCGGCGCAACGGACCTCGCTGACTTCCTGGTGCGGGCCGGCATGCCCTTCCGCGATGCCCACGCAGTGGTCGCCAACGTCGTGCGTGAGTCGATCGACAGCGATCGCACTCTGGCCCAAGTCACCGCCGAGGCGGAACATCTCGGCGCCGATGCTGCTGCACTGTTAGCCCCCGGTGTCGGCATCAAACTGCGCACCAGTCCCGGTGCTTCGGGGCCGGGGCCGGTCGCTGACCAGTTGGTCGCCGCAACCGCCGCGCTCGAAGAACTGAAAGCCAACCTGCCATAGCAAAACCTGCGTAAGTGACCAGGTCAATTACGCAGGTTGGGTGGCAGACTCGGGTCGTGGCAGATCCGAACCATCGCAAGCTGACGCGGTCGGCGTACGACGCAGACGCCGTTGGATGGACGACGACTTCGCAGCCTCATCAACTCGAGCTGGCCGCAAAGCTGCGAGCTGACGCCCAGGGGATGATCCTCGATCTGGGATGTGGTCCGGGCTGGCATCTTCCCGGCCTTGCACCTGCGATCGGTCTCGACGTATCGATCGAGATGGCACGGCTCGCGGCGGACTTCGGTCCCGCCGTGCAGGCCGACATGAGCAGACTTCCCCTTTCCGGGGAATCCATCGGCGGAGTGTGGGCCAGTCGTAGTCTGGTTCATCTGCCGCGCACCGAAGTGCCGATGGCGCTGGCCGAGCTTCACCGGGTGATGCGAATCGGTGCAACTGGTTACCTCTGGCTCTTCGAGGGCGACGACGATTCTCGAGATTGGCCCGACGACCGGTTCGCCGGGCGCATCTTTTCGTATTGGCCCCAGGACCTGCTTCGACGGACAATCGAAGGAGCAGGATTCGACTCGGGAGATTTCATCACCTGGAAGTCAAAGGACGGTATCGGCCAGCTGATGGTCCCGATAACCAAACGGTGGACACTGCCCGACTACGTCAGCGCAAAAATGGAACTGCTGATAACCGGACTGAATCCGAGCCCGAGCTCGGCTGACTCAGGCATTGGTTTCTTCAAAGCCGGCAACCGATTCTGGCCTGCTGCGTTGCAAGCGGGTCTGGTCACGCGAGATCGCGACCCCACCCACGCATTGGAGGAGCACGGCGTTGGCATGACCGACATGGTCAAGCGCACCACCCGGCGTGCAGACGAACTCGAAAAGAGCGAGTACCGGTCGGGGTTCGAACGACTGACTCATTTGGTCGAATGGTTGCAGCCGCAAACGATCTGCATGGTTGGACTCGCCGGGTGGCGGGCTGCGGTGAACCGCAAAGCCCAGCGGGGTTGGCAACCTGAGGCCGTGGCTGGGCGTCGGGTCTACCTCATGCCATCGACCAGCGGCCTCAACGCCCACGACACCATCGACACGCTCGCCGACCATCTGACGCTGGCTGCGAGGCGGAAGCAGTAACATGGCGGCGAACCTGTCAATGTCGATCGCTTCGTCGCCACGTCTGCCGGAGCGGCACGAGCGGCCTCGCTGCTGGCAGTAGATCCGACCGAAACGATCCTGGAGTTCTCGTCGATTCCACGCGCTGCATAACGCCGACACCGCTATACAAGAGCCGTGTTGAATACCAGCGACCATCCTCTCGATGCTCCTCATGACATCCGTGTTGAGGTCATGCACATGCGCTGGCTCAACCTGGCGTTTCTGCACTGGCAGTTCGATCCCGATGAAGTCCAGGCCGTATTGCCCCGCAACCTGACCGTCGACACGTTCGACGGCGCGGCGTGGATCGGGCTCGTGCCTTTTCAGATGGAGGTGCAGTTGCCAGGCGGCATTCGCATTCCTCGCGAAGGCCAGTTTCCCGAGACCAACGTGCGAACCTATGTGCGAGGCCCCGACGGCACCCCCGGCGTGTGGTTCTGCTCGCTCGAAGCGGGGCGACTGTCAGCCACCGCAGTAGCACGGACCACCTACGGCCTGCCTTACTACTGGGCCGAGATGACCGCCGAGAACCAAGGACCCGACTGGACGTATCGCTCTCGGCGAAAGTGGCCTGGTCCCAATGGCGCACGCTGCGATGTCGATGTCACAGCCGGCGACGCCATCCACGAACATTCGTCACTCGAACGATTTCTGACCGCCCGTTGGGGCCTGTACTCGACGTTTCTGGGACACACCTTGTACGCGCCGATCAGCCACGAAGCCTGGCCCCTGCATCACGGCGAACTCACCTATCTCGACGATGGTCTCATGGCCGCCGCCGGCTTTCCGATTCCCGACGGCGATCCCGTGGTGCACTGGACACCAGGTGTGAGCGTGCGCATCGGCCGGCCCCGTCGAGTTCGCGACTGAGGCTTCGACAGCTACTCTCGCTCGCAACCACCTCGATATGCAGGAGAACGTTATGGAGCTCTACGACGTGATGCGAACGACCTTCGCATGCCGTGAGTGGACGAACGAGTCGGTCAGCGACCAGACCGTGCACCACATCCTGGACAATGCCCGATTCGCTCCCAACGGCGGAAACCGCCAAGGCCAGCACATCATCGTGGTAAAGGACAAAGACGTTCGGCGTCAACTGGCTCCGCTGGTGCGAGAAGCAACCGACATCTACACGGCGCAGACCGACGCTGGCGAAGCCCCCTGGAACTCCATTCACCCAACGTCGGTCGATGAAGCAGCCATCCGAGCTGCCGATGGGCCGGTCACCTTTCCGGGGGTCGCCGGCATGATCGATGCTCCGGTCGTACTGGTCGTGGCGGTGGACCTGTCGGTTGTCGCCAGTTTCGACAAGTACCTGGACCGGGTCGGCGTGATCAGCGGTGCGTCGATCTATCCGCTGGTGTGGAACATCTTGATGGCGGCTCGCAACGAAGGCCTCGGCGGGGTGCTCACCACCTACCTGGCGGACAAGGAACCCCAGGTGCAACAGGTCCTGGGTCTGCCGAGCCACTACGCAGTCGCCGCCATGTTGCCGATTGGCGTGCCGGTCAAACAGCTGACCAAGCTGCGCCGCAATCCCGTCGAGGACTTTGTCACCATCGACACCTACGACGGCGAGGCCTTCACGGTGGCCGACTGACCATGCCCCTCGCTACAGCCGAAACGATCCAGGCGGTCCAGCACCACGTTCGCCTGGTCCAGCTGTTGCGGCTCGCGTATTCCGCCGAACGAGCGGCGGCCTATGCCTACATCGGCCATGCCGGCTCGGTCAACGACCCCACGCAGAAGGCGGCGCTCACCCAGATCGAAGCCGACGAATGGGACCATCGCGCCGCGGTGCTGCAGATCATGCAGACCTATGACATCGGGGTGAGCCGCATACTTGAACTGCGCTTCTTTCTTGTCGGCAAAGTGATAGCGGCCAGCTGCTACCTGATCGGCTGGTTCATGCCGTACTACTTCGCCGGTCGGCTCGAGAGCGGAAACGTGTGTGAGTACTTCATCATGCAGCAATATTTCCACGAGATCGGGATCACCGACCACGACCACGTGCTCTATGAAATGGGCATCAAGGAGAAGGAGCACGAACAGTTCTTTCTCGATGGCCTCTCCAACAAACGCCTGCTGCCGATCTTCCAGCGCCTGTTCGCCTGGGGCAGTGGTGCCAGCTACAACGACGTCGATCTGGCCGCTACCCATGACCCGGCATCGTCCTCGCGGTACTGCCAACCCGACCCCGATGACTCCGGTCGTGCCCGGCCCAGTCGACGATTGCGTTCGATCACGCCCGCCACCTGAGCAGACGAAATCTCCCGCTCGCAGTCAGTCAGTCGGCCATGGAGCGAGTTCGATGAACGGCACCTGCATGCGGCCGAAGAGATCGGCGAGGAATCGCAACGTCAGCCCCCACACGACCTGTGACTCGATATCGAGCTGGATCCCGGGCCAGGTCGAATCGCTCAGTGGGTAGTAGTAGTCGATGTAGCGAGTCCGGTCGGCCAAGTCCGCCAGCGGGACCCAGACAGTCGCCGCCACCTCGTAGTTCGGTGTGAGCAGTGGGCGAGGGCCCTCGAGCCAGTAAGCCTGGGCGTGCACGGCCTGAAGGTGGCGCCCGGGGATCAAGTTGCTCAATGAGCCGAGTCGGGCCGCATCGGTGAGGTCGAGATCGACTTCTTCGCGTGTTTCGCGCTCCGCAGTCGCGTGGGCGTCGCCATCACCGGGGTCGGTGCGGCCGCCAGGAAAGGCCATGTGACCCGACCACGGGTCAGTGGCCTTGGTAGCTCGTTGAATGAAGAGCAGCTCCGTGCCATGGTCGCCGCTACGAAACACCGCCGCAACCGAGGCAGTGGAACCCTCGATCGGCGTCACGATCGCCTGATCCAGGACTCGGCGCAGCGCATCTGAGTCGAACAAGCTGGCATCCCTCAAGCGGGCAACGTACCGGAAACACGCGTCCATCACCAATCGAAACGTGATGTCCACGGGGGGACTTCACAATTGGCACTACGGTCTGCCTGGTGCGCGATCTGGGACAAGACTTCTATGAGCGCCCAGTGCTCGAGGTGGCACCTGAGCTGTTGAACAAGGTGCTGGTGGTAGGTGAGCGAAGTGGGCGGATCGTCGAGGTCGAGGCCTACGGCGGCGAAGACGATCCCGGGAGCCATGCATGGCGAGGACCCACGCCACGGACACAGCTCATGTACGGACCGGCCGGGCACTGGTACATCTACCTGAGCTACGGCGTGCACTGGTGTGCAAACGTGGTGGCGAGCGCCCCGGGCACCGCGGCAGCGGTTCTTCTTCGTGCCGTGGAACCGCTCACGGGAATAGATGCGATGCGTGCCGCCAGGGGCAGTGTTCGCGACCGTGATCTGGCCAACGGACCGGGGAAGCTCACCCAGGCACTGGGAATCACTGCCGAGCTGAACGGCGCTCCAATCGTTACCGCTGCAGCGCGAATATGCGACGATGGCACTCCGCCACCAGCCGAGCCAACGCAAACTCCGCGAATCGGGCTCAGTGAGGACCGGGCGCCTGACCGCCTGTGGCGCTTTACGTGGTGAAGGCGAAGCGCTAGTCGTCGACGGAGCGATTGCGGTGTCGTGCCCAGTCGGCCCTGGTGACCTCCCACTTGTCCGAGAGCATCTCGCCGTTGCGATGCTCGAGCTCGATCTGGCCGATCCAGCGTGCTCCGGTCTTCTCCTTGACCCGGCGAGACGCAGGATTGGTCACGGCGTTGAGGACGGTCATTCTTTCGACGCCGAGATCGAGCAGGACGTGGTCTTGCACGGCTACAACCGCCTCGGTGACGTAACCGCGTCCCCAGTACGGCTCGGCCAGCCAGAAGCCCCGATTGCCTGCGCCGTCGTCTTCGAAACTGAAATCGATCGAGCCGATCAGCTCGTCCGCGCCGGTCTCGGTGATCGCCCACATGAGCGACGTGCCCGCATCATGTGACGGCAGCACGACCTCGGTCTCGAACGTCATTGCTCCATCGGGAGGGTTGCGGCCACGGCACCTTATTGGTCAGATGCTGGATGATGTTCCAGTTGTCGAAGTGACGTCGTATCGCCGGAACATCATCGAGCGTGATGGGCCGAAGGGTCAGTCGTCCGGTGTACAGCGTCGGGATGGCCATGACTATTGGTGAGCGGCGACCAGGCGGTGGCTGTAGTGCATGGTCAGGGCGTTCAGTATCGACTTCCAACCGTTGATCTGTCCAGTGGGGTTCGTCCAATTCTTGCGCCGTTCGATCGACAGAAGATACAGGACACTCATCGCCGCCTGCTCGGTCGCGAGATGGCCTCGTCGAACAGCGGCCTTTCGGGACCGGGCGTTCAGCGACTCAATCACAGCCAGATACCAACTCTCGTCCACCCCGAACCCTCGAAGAAACTCCAGCTTGTCCAGCTCCTCACAGATCCCGGCTGGCGTAGCGTTCACCGGCCGAAGACGCAGCCAGGTAGCCCGAGCGGCCCCCAGGTCCGGATCGACCTCGATGAGTAGTTCCGAGGCCTCCCGGCGCTGAGGTGTCAGCAGTGGTTGGACGCGGCGAGCTGGGTCCTTGCGAGCGTCCTCACGCTCGGCCCCGACCAGGTGCTATTCAATAACCGTGATGCCTGGCCGTTGCGCACCAGATAGGAAACGAACCGGCACACAACCGAACCTAGAACAAACACGCGAGTACCGCTCGACGACGCCTAACGTTGGTTTTTAGTCCGCTACTGCTGGAACCCGACAACGAGTTGCGTACGCGCGGCCTCGTGGTGAGTGTCGACCAGCTCAGAGATTTCGGACGTCACGGCTTTCTCGTACTGAGCGCCATGATTGACGAAGATGTACTGGTCGAACTCGATTCCGAAGTGGACCGCCTCATCACTCGCAAGCCACCTCCTGCTGACAAGGTCGGCTTCCATCACTACTTCGAGCACCCAACAGATCTACCCGTCGCTGACCGGGCGCTGCGCCTGTCCGGAGTCCAGTCACTCGCCGAACAGTTCGTTGCACCGCTGGCGATCGATCTCGCATTTGATCATATTCAGGTAGCGACAAGCATCTATGGCTGGGACCATGAACCCGGCGGTGGACACATCGACGGCTACGGAACGCCCGGCCAAACCGAGCCGCGCAGCTTCACGATGCTCGCCGCTATCTACCTTGGCGACGAAACCGAAGCCGGTCGAGGTAATTTGTGGGTCTGGCCCGGGTCACATCTAGGGCACGAGCGCCTCTTCCGAGAACGTGGTGTTGACATTCTGATGAGCGAGGAGTCAATGGGCGGACATGCGTGTCTGCTCGACCCAGCGCCAGACTTTGGCGACGGCCAGCCGGTGCTCGCAAACCGCGGGGATGTGTTGCTGGCCCACCATCTGCTCGCCCACAACCAGAGCGGAAACATGTGGAACCCGATGCGCAGAATCATCTACTACCGGCTTGCAGCAACTGGCCACAAAGAACGATGGGCGGACACCCATACCAATGCACTCCTCGAATACGCACCCGTTCAAGCAGCACTCTGAGTTGCCGTGGTCTGTCCATGTCGGGAGACCCCCACTCGGAACTCGTGCCAGCCGCAATGCGTCGCGGACCGTGTCAGACCACCCCGGTTACACACAATATCTACAGTCCCAACGTTGGTTTGTAGTCCGCTAATGCTGAAACCCGGACCTCGGTCTCGAACGTCATTGCTCCATCGGGACGGTTGCGGCCACGGCACCTTATTGGTCAGATGCTGGATGATGTTCCAGTTGTCGAAGTGACGTTGTATCGCCGGAACATCACCGAGCGTGATGGCCCGAAGGGTCAGTCGTTCGGTGTACAGCGTCGGGATGTCCATCGCCATAGCTGATCAGAACCACCGCGTGGTGGGTGCCGAATTTCTGCTGGCACCCACCATGGGCTAGCCGCCGAGTGCGAAGTTGACGGTGCCGAGGTCACCGAAGTCGGCGCTGTATTCGGCGTTCCACTTGGTTGGTGTGAGCCCGGTGCAGGTGCCGGTGATGATCCAGGTGCCATCGCCGACGCTGCGCCCACGGGTTGCTTCGTGGGCGAGCATCCAGTCGACTGAACCGTGCGGCCCGTCTGCCAGCGCCGATGACACTCCCGATGCGATCTCGGCGTCTCCTTCGCGCAGAACCATGGTGACTGCATCGAGATCGATGTCGGCAAGTGTCCTTGGGTCACCAATGATCACGCCGCAGCCGGCGGAGTTGTCGGCAATGATGCTTGGCCCCGAGACCCGTGAGGTATCGGTGAACCGGGCATTCACCAATTCGATTGCAGGTGCCACTGCGTCGACCTTGCCATCGGCATCGATACGCATGGCGATCTCGCATCGAGTAGTGGCTCGCTCGCCAGGAAGCTCGGCGGCACGGTCGCCCCGGCAGCGAAGACACCTTCGGTGGGAATCCGGCCGCCGATGGCATGAGGGATGCCGAGCGCTTCACGAGCGGCCAGGCTGGTGCAACCCACCTTGAGCACGCCGATCGGCCACCCCGCAAATCGATGCGTGGCATCTTGGACGTCGTAGGCGTCGTCGACGGTCTTCGGGGTAAGTTCGCCAGGCAGGCAGCGGACTTGGTCTCGTTGGGTTCGAAGGTGCAGCAGGAACAGGGCGGCATCTTCGATTTCGGGCTGCTCCATGTCGAGATCCCCCTCTACTCGTTGGCCAGTTCGCGCAGTTTGGCCTTGGCCACCTTCTCCAGGGTGGAGCGGGGAAGCTCGTCGACCACGCGAACTTCGCGAGGCACCTTGAAGTCGGCAAGCGAAGCCTGACAGGCCGCCAGCACCTCGGCCCCCAACCGGTCGGTATCGGGTCTGCTGCCAGCAGGCACCAGTACGAACACCACGGGAACCTCGTCCAGCATTGGATCGCGCTTGGCTACGACCGCACATTCGGCCACGCCAGGGACCGAACTGACAACCCGTTCGATCTCGCTGGCGGCGACGTTTTCGCCACCGACTTTCAACATGTCCTTGTCGCGGTCGCCGAACTGCAGATCGCCGCTGTAGAGCAACTTGACCCGGTCGCCGGTGATCATGAAGCCGGCATCGTCGAACGATGCCTCGGTCGCTTCGGGATTGTTCAGATACTCCTTGAACAAGGAAAGCCCGGTTCTACCGCGAACGAACAGACCGCCGGTCTCGCCCGGTCCGACCGCAGATCCATCGTCGTGGCGGACCGAGATCTCATAGGCGGGCGAGGGGCGACCCATCGACAGCGGGAGCGATGGCACGGCGGGGTCGGTGACAATCGGCTGGGTGATGGTCTCGGTCATGCCCCACCACGAGATCGTCTTCAGACCGAAGTGGTCGTCCCAGGTGGGTATCTGCACGCCGTTGCCCCACATGCGGTACTGGTGATCAGGCACTGGTTCATCACGAGCCATCAGAGCTTTGGCGCAGAAGGGCACGATGGAGCTCCACGTGCATCGGTTGCGCAACGAGACCTCCCAGAATCGTGACGCCGAGAAACGAGGTTGAGCCACCACGGTGGCGCCCGCCCACAACGACGACAATACGGAATAGGCCTGGGCGTTGGTGTGGAACAGCGGCAGGTGTGTCAGATGTACGTCGTTGGCGTTCAGATGTTCGTTGCGCGCACACATGCGAGCGCCCCACAGCGCATTGGCGTGGTTCCAGACGACGCCCTTTGGTCGCGATGTCGTGCCCGAGGTGAACTGCACGCTGAAGTTCAGGTGAGGATCAGGAGCGCGCAAGTCCATCGGGTTGCTCTCAAAGAGCCGATCGAACGAGTCGACCGCGGCAGGTGCTTGACCTGCTGCTGGCGGCGCTCCGTTGTCGGTTTCGGTCACGATCAAGAAGCCCGGGTTTGTGCTCTCTTGCACGAGCTCGGCGAAGCGAGGCTGGGTGATTGCCCCGACAACCTGCGCATTCTCGGCGTAATACGCCAGTTCGTCGCCGACCGAGCGGGCATTGGTGGTTACCGCCGATGCGCCAACGACCGAACATGCAAACCAGCTGAAGATGCTCTCGGGGCAATTGTCGAGATGCACGAGCACCCGGTCGCCCACCTCCACGCCTCTTGCCACCAGGCCGGCCGCCACCCGACGAGTCGCATCGACGAACTCGGCGTAGGTCCATGTTCGTCGATCACCTTCGAACGGTTCCCAGATCAAGAAAGGGTGATCGCCACGCACGTCGGCCTGGCGCTGTAGCAGGTGGGGGATGTCGAAGTCGGTGAACGGGTGCAGGTCGCCCGGCAGAAGCTGATGACGCATCTCTCGAAGATAGTTTGAGACGGTGACTTCTTCGCCATTTTCCATCGCCACGGATCCCGCTGTGCTCGAAGCGAGCGAAGATCGTGACGTCGCCCGGCGGCTACTGCGAGCCGCAGTAGGTGCGGGCTTCGATCAGGATCGCGACCACATCTCGGATCTGATCGACGAACACGCGGACATTGCCGTGCGCACCTGTCGGCCGGGCCACCTCACCGGATCGGCGTTCGTTGTGGATCCCAGTCGCATGGAGTGTCTGTTGTTGTTCCACACCAAGTTGCAACGTTGGCTGCAGCCCGGGGGCCATGCCGACGGCGACACCAATCTGGCCCATGTCGCGTTGCGCGAGGCCCAGGAAGAGACCGGCATCGCGGGTCTTCGGGTCGTGATGCCGGCCATCGATGTCGACATCCACCGCGTCGATCCACCCAAAGAAGATGCCCACCTGCATCTCGACGTTCGCTACCTGGTGATCGCCCCTGCAGGTGCCGAGCCCGTTGGCAACCACGAGAGCCAGGCGCTTCGCTGGGTCACGCCCGCCGAACTCGTGGACTTCGATATCGACGACGGCTTGCGGCGCATGGCCCGAGCAGGGTTCGAGGCCGCAGCCGCGCTGACAGCAAGTTAGCTGTTGCGGCGCTCGGCACTCTTCTGGCGTCGCCGACCCAACCAAGATGTTCGTTGGGGTTTCGCTGCGCTTGCCAACCCAATCAGTGAGCGGCGCAGCGCGTTGCGAATGCCACCGGCCCACCACCTGGCACCGCCAACAGCAACGCCGATGGTGGCGGCAGCAATACCTGCGAATGTGCCGAGTCCGATCAGCAGTTCACTGCTGACCGCTGCCCCCAGCACGATGATGGCGTTCAACATGGTGCCGACCGAGAGCACCAGGGTCGCAAACGTGAGCGGCCAACGACCTTCGGATTGCATCGCCACCACATGTTCCTCGTCGGCCAGCGTGTGCACGCGATGCGTGACGTCTCCGCCTGCCACCCGAGAAATGCGGTTGCCGCCGTTCATCGAACGCGCGAGAACCCGAGTACGCCAGCGTCGGTCGACGTGCCATTCCAGGCCACCGGGCAGCACACCGCCCGGAATCATGCCTTCGTGTTGGGTCATCCACTTTCTGATCGATGCGTCGACATCTTCTCGGGTCAGTCCGTTCAGCGATGTCGACTCGGCAATGGGATCGCCCAGAATGAATCGGGCAAATCGACTCTGCTCGGATGGGGCGAGGCGGAGCTCGCCCAGAGCCTGATGTACGAAGGTGGGATCGACGCCGATTTCGGTGGCGATGCGATCGAGCTGTGCGGTGGTGATCAGATGCGGTTCGTCTGCCGATTCCGACTCGAGTTCCAGGGCACGCTGCAATACCCGTTCGGCCTCCATGGCGTCGAGTCGGTCGGCGATGATGCGGTCGCCAACCGCATCCGACATGGTGTCCTGTGAGCGCAGGTCATCGGCTTCCACCCGGCCACGGTATCGGCACGGCGGCTTTCGACATGGCGGTAGGAGTTGCCCCGGAACGTGTTGGCACTCGGCCGTCCTATCGGCGACACTTGCTGATCTAGAAGCCGACCTGGACTGCGAGACCACGACCGATGCCGATGACCTACGACGAGGCCTGCGCAGCAGTATGCGCGCCGGGCACGATGTTCGAGATCACCGAAACCGAGGTGCGCGGCGTGGCCACCAAGGTGTTTGCCGGGGCACCACCGAACATCACCGCACTGTTTCAGCTCGCCGCCGCTCGTGAAAGCGAGTTCATCATCTACGAGGACGAGCGCTGGACCATGCCGCAGGTACTTGAGCTGGCGGGCAAGATCGGTCATGCGCTGGTGAACACCTGGCAGGTGGCCAAGGGTGACCGGGTCAGTCTGGCCATGCGCAACTACCCCGAGTGGATCGCCGCCTATGTCGCCATCGTGTCGGTCGGCGCCGTGGCCGTTCCCCTGAATGCGTGGTGGCTGGCCGACGAGTTGCAGTTCGCCATCGAAGATTCGGGTTCATTGGTCGTGCTGGCCGACGAAGAGCGACTGGCGCGCATTCTCGAAGGAAGTGGCTCGCAGGCAACGCTGATTGCCGTGCGGTCGAGCGGCGAGATACCCGACGGCGTGGCCAAGCTCGAAGACGGCTTCGTCGACGGGGCGATAATGCCGGTCGTCGAGATTGCTCCCGACGACAACATCTCCATCCTGTACACGTCGGGCACGACCGGTCGCCCCAAGGGCGCCGTGTCGACACACCGCGCCGTGCTCAACGCGCTGCTGGCGTTCGCCGCCCGGGCCGCAGTCGGAGGTCTGACCGAACCCGCCGAGGGTGATCCCGCCGATCCGGCCGACGCGCCGGTGTTCATGTTGTGTGTACCGCTGTTCCACGTCACCGGCCTGGTGCCGGTCATGCTGGGGTCGTTCGTCAGCGGTGCCACGTTGGTCATGACCCATCGTTGGGACCCCGAGCGGGCGCTCGAGCTCATCGAAACCGAACAGGTCACCCACTTTGTCGGTGTGCCCACCATGAGTTGGGATCTTCTCGAAGCACCCAGCTTTGCATTGCGTGACACGTCATCGCTGAAGTCTGTTGGTGGTGGTGGCGCCCCGATGCCGCCCGAGTTGGTGCAACGCATCGAAGACAACTTCCCCAACGGCCGCCCGGGCCTGGGCTATGGCATGACCGAGACCAACGCGTACGGCCCGCAGAACGCCGGCTCCATGTTCGTCGAGAATCCGACGTCGACCGGCAAGTGTGTGCCCATCATGGGCGTACGAGTTACCGATACCGAGGGCAATGTGTTGCCCGTTGGTGAGACCGGCGAGATCTGGTTCAGTGGACCGATGCTGATCTCCGAGTACTGGAATCGCCCCGAGGCCACCGCCGAGACAATGCAAGATGGTTGGTTACGTACCGGCGACCTCGGCCATGTCGACCACGACGGCTTTGTCTATGTGAGCGACCGGGCCAAAGACATGGTCCTTCGAGGTGGTGAGAACATCTACTGCATCGAAGTCGAGGCCGCGATCTACGAGCACCCGGCGGTATACGAGGCAGCCGTCTACGGCGTTCCACACGATCGGCTCGGCGAAGAACTGGCCTGTCACGTCATGGTCAAAGACGGCGAAACGCTCGAAGCTTCGGCCCTGCAAGAATTCCTGGGGGAGCGAATCGCCAAGTTCAAGGTGCCATCGCTCGTCACCGTGGTGACCGAGTCGTTGCCCCGCAATGCCAGCGGCAAGATCCTCAA
>Ga0114956_1000449_pt1 | contig 29584 bp, 28 predicted proteins | sample MaitaG_FD_87304 | JGI IMG/M metagenome (GOLD analysis project Ga0114956, IMG submission 87304) | Marine algal microbial communities from Maine, USA - Maine_Asex2 metaG | ecosystem: Host-associated > Algae > Red algae > Unclassified | place: Maine, USA | collected 2015-01-05
AAGCTCCGAAAGCACATCATCAACCGATTTAAACTTGCGAAGTTTACTGATTACTCCTTTCAAAGAAGAAAATAAGAAAAGAACTCCAAGTAATAACAATCCGCCAATAACTGTTAAGAACATAGAAAGTTGGAACTCATTAGCTACCTGCCAAAGTTCAGCATTAATAAACAAAAATGCAGAAAATAGCAGCATAAGAGGAATCATCCTCGCAAACAAAACGGAAAGCTGAGAAATATGCTCCCACATGTTTTTCAACCCCCACCAAACCATCGGAAAAATAGCCCAAGAAACAATAAAATAAGTTACCAAAAGAATTAAAATATTAGCTACTATTATCCAACCAAAACTTAACCAACCAGAGTTCCCGCCAATCTCTGACAAAACTGCCGGAATAAATATAAATAAGCCCAACTCTATAAACCCAATATCATTCGGACGAGAGAGCGGCTTACGGCCAGCGATAATATTAGCAACTGCGACTGAGCCCGTTGCAATACCTAACCCAAGCATAAACACACCAAATTGTCGCCAACCGGAAACTTCAGGACCAAAAGTTAGAAAAAGCTCAGCCAGAAAAATAGCTATCAGAAAACGGATAGCCCTTGTCCAAACATCTTCCTTAGCTGAATAGTTTGCAATAAGATGAGGAATGCCACGATCAACAAACCACTCTTCAGTCTCATCCAGAACATGAGTTATTTCTGAATTATCCATACACCTACACTATAGAAGCTAAATGAGAGAGATCTCCGATCAGGCCGGAGATGACGGTTTGGCCTGTCTGGTCATTCCCAACTATGATTGGGAATCTATATTTAGTTAGATCTCCAGTCGTGGCGTGTAAGCACGGGCTGGAGATGACGGGTTGGCCTGAAGTCCGACTAATTCAGAAGGTTATCTGGGATTAATAAGCCACGGGCATTGCAAGGTTCACATGGATTAGAAATAGATTCTAAGAGACCTTCACCAATACGTTTTCTAGTCATCTCTACCAAACCAAGCTCAGAAATTGAATAAACCTGAGTCCTAGTTTTATCTCTACGAAGTGCATCTTTAAAAGTTCGAACAAGTTCTTCCCTGTTCTTTTTATTTTCCATATCAACAAAGTCAATCACTATGATTCCACCAATATCTCTTAACCTAAGTTGATGAGCTATTGATTCAGCCGCTTCCATATTGTTCTTGAAGACAGTGTCTTCCAAGTTAGAAGATCCAACATTTTTACCGGTGTTAACGTCGATTACAGTTAAGGCTTCAGTAGCTTCGATGATTAGAGAACCACCAGAAGGCAGCCAAACTTTTCGATCCAAAGCTTTTAGTAACTGCTCTTGTACCTGATATCGTTCAAAAAGTTTTAGTTGCTCTTTATTAGTGTCATAAAGTTTAACTCGCTCAGCCAAAGCAGGAATTACTGAAGAAACATATTCATCAACTTCTGTAAATAACTCTTCGTCATCAATTATAACACCACGGAACTCTTTATTAAATTCTTCACGAATAACTCGAACAGACATATCTGGCTCGTAATAAAGTAGTGCTGGCGCTTTAGCTTGCTTAGTTAAAGCTTTAATTTGTTTCCACTGTTCAACAAGACCAGCGATATCTCGTTCAATTTCAGCTGCAGTAACGTTCTCTGCTGCAGTACGAACAATTAGCCCATGCTCTTTAGGTCGAGCCTTATCCAAAATTGAGCGCAAACGACGTCTCTCTGCGTCAGGAAGACGTTTAGAAATTCCGAAAGTATCACTCTCGGGGACTAGGACAACGAAGCGTCCTGGCAAAGAAACCTCAGAAGTCAAACGAGCACCCTTGTGAGCTATAGGGTTTTTTGTGACCTGACACAAAATATTCTGTCTAGATTTTAGAATATTCTCGATACGAATTTGGCTATCGTTGCCTTCAAAATCATCCTTATCATATTGAACGTCACCACGGTAGATTACAGCATTTTTTGGTGTCCCAATGTCTACGAAAGCGGCTTCCATACCAGGTAATACATTCTGCACTTTACCCAAATAAATATTTCCGTGGATCTGATGCGTATTGTCATTAGGCCTTGACACATAATAATCAATTAGAGTCCGGCCTTCTAAAACAGCTATATGGGTAGCATCCTCAATTTTTGAAACTACCATCAGGTAGCGGCCTACTGGCCTACCCTTTCGAGACTTACCACGACGATGTTTTAAATCTGACTCTTCCAATTCGACATGACCATCAGAAACTATCTGACTAACAGGTACAGATTTTTTCTGTTTTTTACGTCTGCCCCGTTTTTTCTGAGTCGGTTCCCCAGAGTTTTTCGAGCCAGAAGAAGCAGAATCATCAGAAACTTTTTTACCAGTATCATTTGACTGAATATTGTTTTGGTTCTTCTTTTTGCGTCTTCTTCGGTTACGTTTAACCTCTGCAACAACCTCAGTTTTTTCAGCTGGAGGCGCTGGACGAGTATCACCTATTTTTGGTTTAGATAATTTACTCAGTTTTTTAGTTGGTTCTCCGGTCGATGTATTCTGATCTGACATATATTAATTCCCTTCTAAGCGTTCGCCGACAAACCTTTGTCGTACGCAAACGCCCAGCTTGCCGGGTTAAAAAAACCGGGACAAGCTGATAGTCTTTATAAAATTTTGGAGTCAAAAAATTGTTTAAACAGCCATTTACTGCAGTACACAAATTCTGAAGATAGTTCAATATCACTTAAACCCTGCTCCTAAATGATCCAAGTTGGATCGCTACATGTAATATATCAGAACATTTCAGGAAAGAATATTTTAATCTCTCTATTCGCTGACTCATCAGAGTCTGAACCATGAACAAGGTTTTCTGTCATTTCCGTGGCCAAGTCGCCTCGGATGGTTCCAGGAGCCGCTTCTACAGGATTTGTTGCACCCATCATAGTTCTGATAGTTTTAACTACATCGTCAGGACCTTCGATAATCGCAACAAGAGCTGGGCCACGCTTCATGAAGGCAGCTAAATCAGGATAAAAAGGTTTTTCAATGTGCTCAGCATAATGCTGTTCTAAGGTTACATCATCTAGTTTACGAAGTTCAGCAGCAACGATTTTTAGTCCTCTGCGTTCAATCCTAGATAAGATTTCGCCAACGTAACCACGTTCTACAGCATCAGGTTTACAAATAATAAAAGTTTTTTTCACGAGTTGAATAATAGCAAACTAAAACAAAAAAATATGATTTTCAGCCTTTTGCTTCTTCAATAGCATCTTCACTAGCAACAATTTTAATTGTGGAACCAAATTTTTGTTCACCACTTGGGGAATATCCCCATACAAGATCAGCTTCGTATTGCTGGCATTGCCTTCGTCTATTCCCATTAGCGAACCTACAATTCCCAGGATCAGCTTCTCTAAGCTCAACTTCAAAACCTTTATTTTTCAAAATTGTAATTGCATTAGAAACAGTTTGACCATCAATATTTGGCACTTGGACACGGCCTTTTGGCTTTTCAGTCGCAATATATACGACAATAGAAGAACCAGGTTTTACTTTAGTTCCGACTGCAGGTTCACTTCTTATAACTTCACCAATTTCAACTTGGTCAGAAAACTCTTCTTTTGTTGATACAACAAGTCTGAGCTCACCGCCAAGGACCGACTGAATTTCTTCAGCAATAACCCTAGGAACAACAACCAAGCCTGTGCTAGTAACAAAATCTATTGTAGTTCCAGTCGGATACTCGTCGTCAGCTTTAATACCTTCAACTTGTAATTCAACAATTTCACCTTCAGCAAAATCTGAAGTATCAACCTGGGATACAACCTCGCCAGCTTCAAGATTAGCTTCTTCCAAAACACCTACAGCATCATCGACTTCTAAACCAATCACATCTGGAATTTTTTGCAGTTCAAAGCCTTGAGAGACAACGACAGTAAGTGTGCCGTTAGCATCTAATTTTGTACCAGGAATTGGTCTCTGAGATAGAATATCTCCCGCTTTAGTACCATCCTTACGGCCTTCTTCAATAACCAATGATAGAGACAGAGTTTTTATATCTTCCTGGACGTCATCAATTGTTGAACCAGCATAATCCTTAACAATAACTCGACCTAAAATCGAATCGCTGAACAACAAGAATGCGCCAACACATGCAAGAACGGTTACAAGGATCACAGTAAACACTAGGATAAATGGGAAGCCTTTTTCTTGCTTCGCTGGGGCAACAACAACTTCTACTACATCATCATCGATACTTGCATCTTCGTTTGAATAGCTAGCTCTTAGCTCATTCAGATCTGTATTAATCGAAGTGGCTTCAGAATCAAACGAAAATTTTGGATCTTCAAATACTTCAGAAGGGTTATCGAGAGCTTCAACATCTACAAATACTGCTTCGTTTCCTGATTTATTAAAATCATAGCTGACCTCTTCTGAAGTATCATCAAAATCAAATAGCCCTGACTGATCTGAAGAACCGGTATCAATGCTTTCTGTTAAATTAGTTATAAGAGGAGGAGCAACATTTGGCTCTGAAACTATAATAGGATTATCAAGAACAATTGGTACAGCTTGAGTTTTATCAAGATCTTTGACCTCAGGTATATTCAATTTAGATTGTTCTAAACCTTCAATAAATTCTTCCACAGATTGATATCGACTACTCGGTTTCTTGGCTAAAGCTTTTTGTAGAACCTGCCATAGCTCAACAGAAACTAAGCCAGAGTCTGAGATATCATCCAAATCAGTTTCTGATATAACTTCAGAAACCTCAGCTAAAGAACCTATAGGAATATTGACAGGTGGCTTACCTACTAACAAAGCCCAAAGGGTTGCTCCTAGGCTATATATATCGCCTAATATCTCTGAGGAACCTTGTGTGTCCGTTAGGACTTCGGGTGCAGAATATGCAGGAGTAGAAATGAGTTGATCCAAATAAGGCGCCAACGAATTACACGCAAGCCGCTCGCCGAAGTTCGTTATTTTTGGGATACCTTCTTCTGTTAAGACAATGTTGCCTGGTTTAATATCGCAATGAGCTATACCTATTTCATGAGCTTGTTGAACTGCTTCAGAAACTTGAATTATCAAATCAACTGCTTCGTCTTGCGCCATCGATCCGTCATAGACTAATCGGTCTTCCAATGAGCCTTTATTGAAGAGTGGAATAACAAAATATGGGGTGTTAGAAGAGCCGATCCCTGTATCGATATTCGAAACAACTCCTTCAATCTTTTTAACTTTTTCAATTGTTGAACGCTCGATGTTGTATCTTGCTATTACATCAGAATCTTTGAATTTACTTATAGTTTTTAAAGCAACATAATGACCAGAAGATTCTTGAATAGCCCGATATAGTACTGATAATTGAGCTTTTTCTATTAATTCTAAATTTGAGTAACCGTCAATGACGAGTTCTGCCTGATTCATTTAGAGCAAACCCCTTGTTAAACAGCTTTTATTAAGCGTAACAGCGATTAGATGGTTTCTGAACCAATGTTTTGACTCTTGATAAGGAAGGACCGGATATGGCCGACCAAATAAAAACTACCAGCTATATAGATTATGTCTTCTTCTGCAGAAATCGCTTGAGCCCTAGACAATGCTTCGAGGGGTGAGCGAATAAGTTCTGGCTGAATTCCTAAACTATTTGCAGCGTCAACAAGTTTTTCTGCAGCTAGAGCTCTGTCTGATTCTGGTTGGCAACAAATCACAGCGTCAAAATCTGCAACATTCATTGCCTGTAACATTTCGATAGGGTCACGATCTTGCAAAATTCCCACAATAAGAATTGATGAACCAAGTTTAGCAAATGTCTCAGAAAGGGCGTGCGCACTTGCTTTAGCCCCAGCAGGATTGTGACAGCCATCTAAAACTAGAATTGGTCTGGTTGAAACAATTTCGAGTCTGGCAGGCAAAGCAACAGTTGTTAAAGCAAATTCAATAATATCTTGCTCTAAACCTCTTTGAAAAAAGGCTTCAACGGCTGCGAGGGCTATAGAGAAATTCTCTGCCTGGAATGGAGCATGAAAAGGAAAGAATAGATCCGTGTATTCTTTATTAATCGTACGAATATCTAGTAATCTTCCACCGACGCTGGCCAAGTTTGAATCTACAGAAAAATCTTCGTGAGCCTGATAAACGCCTATGTTAGGCATTGATTCGAAAACTTTTGTTTGCTCACCAAAATCGTCACCGAGTAATACATAACTAGAAGGTTTTATTATCCCAGCTTTCTCTACTGCAACCTTATTCTGCCAGTCCCCTAACCCATCGGTATGATCTTTGGCCAGAGTAGTGATAACAGCAACATCAGCCTCAACAACATTTGTTGCATCGTTTAAGCCTAGTAAACCAACTTCGACAACTGCTACATCTACTGAAAGTTCAGAGAACCAGACAAAGGCTGCAGCAGTTAAAATTTCGAACCAAGATAGCTCGGCTTCAACCATAGGCTCGATCGATGCAATCAAAGAAATGATTCTTGCAAAATCTTCTTCCGGGATTTTCTGACCATTCCATTGCAGCCGTTCAGTCACAGATTCGAGGTGAGGGCTTGTGTAAAGGCCAACAGAAAGATCGGTTGCAGAAATTATTGAAGAAATAAATACTGAGGTTGAACCTTTTCCATTTGTACCAGTGACGTGGATTACGCGGAATGATCTATGAGGGTCGCCTAATGAAAATAAAAGTTGGCGGATGCCATCTAACGAAAGACTATCGGTTGATCCAGCTATGGGTAGGCGGTAAGACTCTTTGTTGATGTGGCTATCTAGATACTGTAAAGATTCTTGATAGTTCACATGCACATACCGTTACGAGGCTTTTCTTTGGCCTATTTTTTTCTTAGAAATCAGACTTGGAGCTTTACCTTCGAGGACAACTTTTTCGTCAATAATACATTCTGTAACATCGTCTCGACCAGGCACCTCGTACATTACATCCAAAAGAATCTCTTCTAAAATTGCTCTTAAACCTCTTGCACCGGTACCACGTTCGATTGCTTGAGAAGCAATCGATTGCAGTGCTTTATCGGTGAACTTAAGCTTGACCTCTTCCATCTCAAAAAACTTTTGATACTGTTTTGCTAACGCATTTTTTGGTTCAACAAGAATTTCTTTAAGAGATTCTTCAGTAAGTTTAGAAACAGTTCCCATAACAGGTAAACGGCCCACGAACTCTGGGATAAGACCATATTTTAACAAATCTTCAGGTTTAACTTGAGCATAAACATCATCATTTGTCATTTTTTCGATAGGTGCAGTTTCTGACCTGTTCTGGAAACCAACTGGACGTTTACCAATACGATCTTTGATGATTGATTCGATACCATCGAACGCTCCACCGCATATGAACAAAATATTTGAAGTATCGATTTGAAGGAAATCTTGATGAGGGTGTTTACGGCCTCCTTGAGGAGGAACTGAGGCTACAGTGCCTTCTAATATTTTTAGTAAAGCTTGTTGAACGCCTTCACCAGAAACATCTCTCGTAATTGATGGGTTATCACCTTTACGAGAAACTTTATCTATTTCGTCGACGTAAATTATTCCGGTTTCAGCTCTACTGATGTCGAAATCTGCTGCTTGGATAAGTTTTAATAAAATATTTTCAACGTCTTCACCAACGTAGCCAGCTTCGGTTAAAGCTGTAGCATCGGCTATAGCAAAAGGAACGTTCAACATACGAGCCAAGGTTTGAGCTAATAATGTTTTACCGCAGCCGGTTGGGCCTATTAACATGATGTTAGATTTACCAAGCTCAACGTCGTTCGCTGATAAACCAAATTGGATTCGTTTGTAATGGTTATATACCGCTACTGATAAAACTTTTTTTGCTGCCTCTTGGCCAATAATGTATTGATCTAAGAATTCACAAATTTCATGAGGCTTAAGAAGCTCTTCAAAAGTGACCTCTACCCCATCAGCAAGTTCTTCTTCAATTATTTCGTTACAAAGGTCTATACACTCATCACATATGTAAACACCGGGGCCGGCGATTAATTTTCTGACCTGTTTCTGAGACTTACCGCAGAAAGAACACTTTAAGAGTTCTCCACTTTCACCAATCTTTGCCATAACTATGACCCAACTGCACGAATTGCGCCGCTTCTATCAGCTGCATTTCTAAGCTCAATTACCTCATCAATAACGCCGTACTCTTTAGCTTGTTCAGCCGTCATAACAAAATCACGGTCAGTGTCTTCTGAAATTTTTTCTACTGGCTGATCTGTATGCTTCGCTAAGATTGCTTCCAAGGTAGATTTCAAACGTTCAATTTCGCTTGCAGCAATTTCTAAATCCGAGACTTGACCTTGAGCTCCCGTATATGGCTGATGCAAAAGAACTCTTGCATTTGGTAGAGCCAAACGTTTACCAGGTGTACCTGCAGCTAATAATATCGCAGCTGCAGATGCAGCTTGACCAAAACAAATTGTTATTATATCAGGCTGGATGTATTGCATGGTGTCATAAATTGCGAACATCGCATTTATGTCACCACCGGGTGAATTGATGTAAATACTTATATCACCTTCAGGGTTTTCAGATTCTAAGTGTAAAAGTTGAGCACAAACAATGTTTGCAATTTCGTCAACTATAGGAGTCCCTATAAAAACAATATTGTCGCTAAGCAACTTTGAGTAAATATCTGTGACGCGTTCGCCACCTTTACTCGTCTGTTCAATAACCGTAGGGTTTGGAACAATAAATGATCCATTGGCGGCAGTTACTGTCATTTGTTTCCTCTCGAATCTAAAATTCTATTGTCTATACCTTACATCTTATTTGGGTGTCTCTGCTGAGTCTTCAACTATTTCTAAGTCAGAAGCTGTTAACTCTTTACCATTCTCATCAACAACTTTGGCAGATTCAATTAACCAGTCCAAAGTATTGCTTTTTAAGACATCCATTTTTAATGCTTTTACTTGACCAGCATCAATAAATTCTTGTTTTACTTCTTCAGTAGTTTTCTTTATCTGAACAGCAACTTTTGAATATTCTTCTTCCATTTCAGCATCAGTTACTTCTAAATTTTCTCTTAGAGCAATTGATCGCAAAGCAAGATCTAACTTTGCACCAGATTCTGCTGTTACTTTAACTTCTTCTAACATCTGTTCTTGAGAAGAACCAGTTAGTTCAAGGTACTGATCGAATGCTATACCTTGGGCTTGTAAACGCATAGCCATGTCTTGTAAACGGTTTTCTACTTCAGAATCAACCAAAGCTTTTGGAACCTGTTCGTCTTCAACAAGGCTTGCAATTTGTTCAGAAACTTTTGTACGGCAATCCATGTTTGCTTTAGTTTTTCGCTCTTTAACCATACGTTGCAGGTAGTCGGCTCGAAGTTCTTCTATAGTTTCGAACTCACTATTATCTTTTACCCATTCTGGAGTAATTTCTGGAAGTATTGTTTCTTGAACTTCATTAACTTTTATAGTTATTCTAAGTGGGTCAGTTTCAGCTTCGTCAGGGTGTTTGGCATCAAATGAAACTTCGTCTCCTGCTTTAACACCTGTAAGGTTCTCGTCCATTTCTGGAAGTACTGCAGCTGAACCCAATTCGTAAGAATATGCTTGAGTTGTGAAGCCTGGAACTGGTTCGTCTTTGTGAGTTGTGTCTATATCTATAGAAACACGGTCACCGTATTTAGATTTACGATCAACAGTTTCAAGTTCTGAAGTTTGTTTACGAACCATATCGATTACTTCGTCAATATCTTTATCTGCAACATCTAGAGTTGAAACTTCGACTTCTATTGATCCGTAGCCCTGTACTTCGATACTTGGGCGAACTTCAACAACAGCTTCAAATGTGACTTCACCTTCTTCTTGGCCAGATTTGATATCAAACTCTGGAGGAGCTATTACGTCTACTTCATGTTCACGTACAGCTTTTGTGTAGTAGCCGGGAAGAGCTGAACGAAATGCTTCATCACGGGCGTGTTGTTGACCTATTTTAGCTTCAAGAACTTTTCTAGGAACTTTGCCTTCTCTAAAGCCTGGCATTTTGATTTCTTTCGAAATTCTTTTAAATGCTTGGTCTAAATCTTTTTCGAATTCAGCTTCTTCGATGTCGACTAGCAACTTAACTTTGTTATCTTCTAATGTTTCTAATGTTGATTTCACTTAGACATCCTATCTAAAACATAACTTTAATCACAGCAATACTGGTCTTTAATACAGTACAAATCAGAGAAATCTTACAGTAAATGTATTAGTGATACTAAATGGTATGCAAACGCGAAATTATTAGGTTAAAGTAAACCCTTCGGGATGTGGCGCAGCTTGGCTAGCGCACCTGCTTTGGGAGCAGGGGGTCGTGAGTTCGAATCTCACCATCCCGACAACTAAATATGATATACTTTATTTAGCCTTGCGGATATAGTTCAACGGCTAGAACCTCAGCCTTCCAAGCTGATGATACGGGTTCGAATCCCGTTATCCGCTCCAAATAAAAAGCCTTAGATCTAAGAAATTAGCTCTAAGGCTTTTTTGATTTGATACAGAGGAGCTGTGACCACCGTTGGCTTTAACATGTAATGTTATTCAGCAAAACCACCTCTGTAGATTCAGTAACAGGTTTGTAATCTTTTTGACTAACCCACACATAACCAACTGTTTACTTGATAAATGCAGGTTATATCTTGACAGATTCACCTAATGTGGCTATTCATGCATTTCAACAGCTCAAATTAATAATTGGTACTGTGAAAGTAGACGGAGAACAAACAAGTTTTAAAGAAGCTTTTGAGCTCATAGAAGCAAGGCTACCAGAGCCAATAATTCCTAGACAGTTTGCAGCTGCTCCACAAACAGCAGATGGGAAACAAAGCATAAGTGCTCCACCATTTGTACTGACACACAAAGCAGGCAATGGAGCTGGTGGAGCAACCTATACTTGTAAACCCAGAAGAAGTTCTCCGTCTTTCTCACGCATATAAGATTAAACGATAAGGCTTAAACAAACCTACAAAAGTTGGTTAGACTAACCTCAGCAACTTACCATTTTGAGGATATAAGTGTTTAAAAACCTGCGGCAGTACTGGCATATTGTAAATTTAAAAACTGTTTTTATATCAGCTTTGGCTGTAGCTTCTACATATTTTTGCATTGAATATGAGTGGGTTGCAGATTTTCCTTTAACCATTATCTCAACAGCTATTGTCTTTCCCATAGTATTCTCAATCGGTGGAGCTTACAAAAGACGTGAAGCAGCTTTAGACGATTATGGTATTTTAAAATCTCACGGTAAAGCCATATATTTTGCAAGCCGAGACTGGCTACCAGAACAAAACGAACAAGTCCAAGAAAAATGTCGAAACCATTTAGAGTCATTACTCAGCTCTTGCCGAAAACTGTTTACAGAACCAGTTAGCGAACTTCGAAAGAACGAAGAAGAAGTGTATCAAAGCTTCTCTAACCTTTCCAAATTTATTAGAACAGATCTTCGTGAACAAGGCCTCGCCGGTGGAGAAGTCTCTAGATGTAACCAGTATCTAAGTAAAATGATGACCGCGTTTGAAAGCGTTAAACACGTGTACCAATACAGAACTCCAAGAACATTGAGGGCGTTCAGTGACCTCTTCATTAAAATTTTGCCACCTTTGTATGGCCCATATTTTGCATATTTAGCACTAGATCTGAAACCTGAACTTGTTTACGTCATGCCAGTACTTTTTGCGGTTATCTTGGTGAGCCTCGACAACATCCAAAACCATTTAGAAAATCCGTTTGACCAAGTTGGTGAAGACGACGTAATAATCAACGTAGAACAATTTGTGGAACGCCTACGCTAAACGATTTTAGGCTGAACCCCATAAAGAGCTCCATGATGAATTTGGATATTGTTATCTTCTAACAATATGTTTTTCTCGCCAGTAAAACTTTGGTCTTCCGAAAGATAATAGAGACAACCAATCTCATCAGCCGGTCTAGAATTAATGAACTCTTCAGCAGAAGCTATAGCTTGCAGCCACTCATTTTTTATCTCTTGTAAATTTGGTTGTTCAACTAAATTTAGTTTTTTAACATCTTCATCTCTAAGCACTCCCCTTCTTCTAATCTGTGCAAGTATTAATTTAGGTGTAAAGCCAGGGTCTTTACCACTAGCCGCCCAGCACAAGGCTCCAAGCGATAAAGTGTTCTTGTGCAAAAATAAGGTATCAAGCAGATCTCGGGGTTCGTTCCTTCCAATAAGAGCTAAAACTTTGTTTACAGCCAGATCAATAGGATGAAGCTGATAACCAACCTCAACACTTTGAACTACTGGCAAAAACCTCCAAGCTGAATCATGAGACCACTCGACCTTAGTTGTTAAACCCGCATCAGAAACTACCGCCTGGACAAAACCAACCTGACTAAATACAACCGATACTTCAAAATTTTTTTCTGTTAGGAGCTTTTGGTCTGACTCAAAGGCTGAAGAAACACGCTCCGCTGAATCGTGAAAATAATCTAGATCGTAAGAAAATCTTTGAGAATTAGGCAACAAATGGATTGCAGCGCCACCAGCTAAATGGCTATCTTCACTCCTATTCTCTGCAAGGGATAAGGCAACCCTTTTTTGAAATTCGGTTAAGGGCATATTTTTGCACCTAACACGTATCCGTTATGACCGCCATAAGTCTGCAATTGATCAGCAACCCAAGACAAATCGTTTTTAGTAACAAGGTAAGCGGGATCATAAGACCAGAAACAGAGCGAATGAAACTTTTTATAAGCTCTACGAGCTTCCCTGACTTTAACCATTTCCTGAGCCTGAGCAGGATTCAAGACACGTCGACTCTTGCGACCGCCACGGCTGCCTATCTCAGCTAAATATTTACTAATCTCAGACATACAACTATCATAAGCCGCTTATGATAGTTTGTCAAGAAATATATACTCTTATTTCAAACCTATTCAAAAACAATCAGACATAATAATTCAAGATAGGTTAATAGGCACGCCCAAACAGCGGGAGAAATATGCACAAAATTGCCGTAGTAATCGCAGAGTTTCATAAAAATGAAACCAATAAGATGTTAGAAACAGTAAAAAAATACTGTGACCAAACCCACATAGAAATTGTTCAAGAAGTTCGAGTGCCCGGTTGTCTAGAACACCCACTCGCTTTAAAACGCTTACTGATTCAAGAAGAAATCGAAGGCGCAGTAGCTTTAGGAATCATCGAAAAAGGTGGCACCAAACATGGCTTGGTAATGGCCAACGCTGTATTTGAAGGCATTGTTGATTTACAACTTGATCTTATGAAACCAATAGGTGTAGGAATTCTTGGCCCAGAAATTGAAAACAGTCAAATAGCAGAGCGTGTAGAACCATACGCAACAGAAGCTATCCACGCTCTTCACGTTCAACTCCACAATTAGCCGATGAGCCGCTTAATCCTGATACACGGATCGTTTGGCAACCCAGATGAGAACTGGTTTCCATATCTTAAAGCTGAATTAGCTACGAGATTTGAAATAGTTGCACCCCAATTTCCAACGGGCAACGATCAAACCCTCGACAACTGGCTTGAAGTTTTTAAAAACGAGATTGGGGAGCTTAGAGAAAATGATATTTTGGTTGGCCATAGCATTGGCTGTGCCTTTATACTTCAACTTTTATCAAACAAAGATTCTGGCAAGATACAGGCTGCCTTGTTAGTTAGCGGGTTCTTAGACATTCTTGGAATAGATGAGTTTGACGAAGTCAACAAAACTTTTGTAACACCTGAAGTTGATTGGTCACACATTAAAAATAGAATTGGTGAAGTAAAAATGTGGCACGGAACAAACGATCCTTATGTTCCTATTACTATGGCACAAAAAATTGCAACTAGTCTAGAAGTCGAACTGGTTGAAGTCGCAAACGGTGGCCACATAAATAGCTCTGCCGGGTTTGATCAATTCCCAGCTTTGAAAGAGCAGCTCTTAAATATATAAAACCGTTCCTAACCTAGCCTAAAGTCGGGTTATCCCATTCAAAGTCTTGCATATCTTTAATACAAGATTCACTAGGAAAGCTCTCTGGGTTATCAAAAAATTCAATAGCAATACCGGTGGAACATGAATCTCCTAGAGCGGCATGGCCAACCTTTGGGAAACGATACAACTTTGAGTTAGACAAACCGGTTGCAACATACTCAGCATACGAAGGCGGAGTTATCGGATCAAACTCGCCAGCAAAAAGAATTGTTGGAACAGCAGACTCAACAAGTTTAGTGTCAGCTTCAATTGCTTGATCTTCACCAAACAGGTCACATAATTCTTGAATCTCTTCGAAACTGCCTTCTGACGCTTCAAAGGCTTCATTTATCGCTGGTACGTTGCTCTGACCTTCGTCATATTCTTCTTGAGATACCAGATTGTAAGCATCGTGGCACAGCATAGAATTTAACATTCCTGTTGAAACAAAGTTAAAGTTTGTTAACTGAACAGAAGCAAATAAATTTGCAGTTTCGTACTCATCTTTTTCTAGCTCAGACACTAATAAAGGTACAAAAGGTATTAAAGCCGCAGAGTACATTCCTCCAAACGAAGCCACAACAAAATTGTTGCCATCCCATAGGACATCTTCGTTTTCAAATGTTGTAAAATCTGTAGCCTCAAAAGTAACTGGTTTAGCTTGAAGCTTGTCTCTGACAGCATAAAATCGATTTTCTAGATCTGGATACTTGGTTGAGCATTCGCTGTCTTGTAGGCAAGCCTCGAACATTTTATTAAAGGCTCTTTCTGCAGATTTAGGAACTAAAGTTACACTTTTTGTTGGGTTCGTAGGCATCACAGAATCTAGAACTACTGCTGAAAGAGTTTCAGGAAATAATCTCATTAATGATTGGGCTAAACGGGTGCCGTAAGATATCCCAGCGACATTCCAAGTTTCATAGCCAAGAGAGGCTCTTAAGGCCTCAACATCTTTAGCCGAGTTATCAGAGTTGTATGCTGAGAAATCTGCACCCTCCTCGATTAGCCTCTTTGCACACTTTTCAAAAGGAACTAGCGATTCGCCATCATCTGGTTGGTTAAGTGTCTCGAAGACATACTCAGTTACTTCTTCACATTCAAGATCAACTTCAGAAAAATTAGAACCTCGTTGAGAAAACATTATTACAGGCCTTGTTTCTGCGATGTCTAGCCAATTATCATTAAACACCAACTCGAGTGTTCCTAAAGCGTCGCCACCAGGACCGCCTTCTAAATAGACAACTGGTTTAGTATCTGTAGGCGTTGCAATTATGTCTTCGGGAGTCTTCTTAAGCTTGTCTTCTGGAGTTGGCTTAGTAGTTAATACAGTTGTGTGAAGTTTAATAGTGTCAGTATCTTCTAGATCATCCCAATGCTGAGGAACTTCTAACCAACCACATTCAGCTTGAGCATTTCTTGGAATATCAAACTCACACTCAGCTCCTTCATAAGAAAAATCGCCTTCTAAATTTGTAGAAACAGCCTTGCGTTCTGTTACTGGAGAACTTTTGCTTTCAGAATCTTCAATAGGTTCATCTTTTTTAGATTCGTTAGAACCTGTGAGGCTACAAGATGTTACAAGTAAAGCTGCCACGACTGAAACAATAATAACCTTATTAAAACGCCTTAACATTCTGATACCCCATATTTAAAAGTCAGACCTTTAATGTAACATCTAACCATGGCAATAAATACTTTACTATTTGACTTCGACGGGGTTTTCAGACATTTTGACCCATCCTTTGCCTCAAATTGTGAAGCTGAGTTTGGTTTGAAACAAAACGTAATTGTAGATACTGCCTTTGAAGGTGACCGTTACTCTTTAGTGGCAAGCGGCAAGATGACTAAAAAAGAATGGATAACACAAACCGGCAATCTTATTGGCTCTGCAGAAGCCGCAGACAAGGTGCTATCTCACGTGGGCACGCTCGACACGGCTATGGTCAGATTGGTCAAAGACCTAACTGAAACTGGTTACAAAGTTTCTTTATTAACAAATAGCCCGAGTTCTATTCATCAAGAAATCAAAAATTTTGGTTTAGAAAAGTTATTTAAAAACATATTCGCAACACATCAGATTGGGTTTGCAAAACCTGATAACAAAATTTACCAATATGTATGTCAAAAGCTTGGCGTAGATTCCAGTGAGATCTTTTTTACTGACGATTTGGAAGAAAATGTTGTAGCCGCAAACAATATTGGGATGCATGCAAAACTATTTACAAATCAAAGTGATTTGGAAGCACATCTAGTCAAGGTTCTCCGCTAGTATTCAGCGGAGTGAACCTTGAACTTTTCCATCCAACGAACTTACAGAACATAATAAAAGCGGTAATATTTGATAAAGATGGGACCCTTTTAGATTTAAACGCAACTTGGGGTGCGGCTATGTCATTAGCTGCAATTGATGTTTGTACAGACTCTGAACAGCTTCGCCTTTTAAGTAACGCTTTAGGTTTAGATATAGAGAATAAAACTTTTTACTCAGATTCTTTAACTCCAGAAAATGACGCTCAGACTACCTCACTAATAATCTCCACAGTAACTGACCCGATTATTTTTAGTAAGTTAACTAGAACTTATGCAGATGAAACTGCAACAAAAAAGGCCGGCGCTTCTGAGCTTTTAAAAAATCTTTCTGAGAACAACATACCCGTGGCCATGGCTACAAATGACAGCGAAAATTCAGCTAAACGATTTGTTAAATCACTAGGTTGGCAAGACTACTTTAATCTAGTATTAGGTTTTGACTCTGGTTTTGGTTCAAAGCCTGGCCCAGGAATGATCAATCATTGTTCAGAAGAGTTTGCTGTTGAACCAAAAAATTTATTAATGGTTGGAGATACAAAAGCTGATTTACTGTCAGCTGAAGCTGCCAAGGTTTCATACATCCAAATTGGTGAACTCAACAACCATATAGCAACAGCTGACTATATAAAAATTAATTCTCTAGACGAACTCATACCGCTACTAAACAGAAGCTAGCAATCTACATCTAGAAGCAAATATTACACTCGATATTCATGCTTGTAAGAAGCAGTTATGCTCCTGTACCCCAGCAGTTTTTACTTGCATTCCAAGGCCGTGTACCATTGCGCTGCCATTCTTTAACAGCCGCTTGATCTTGTTGAGCTGGCGTTGCATACATTGCTCTGGATACTCCAAATTGATTTGCCCATGTACCATTTAAGAATTGGTAGGCCCCACTGGCGGTTGAAACACCGTTTTGTACTGTGTAATTGTTTAAAGATTCACAGCATCTGATTACTAACATCACGATTGGGACATTTACGCCGTGGCCGGCATCAGCCCACCCTGGGGGCGCTGCAGGAGCAACAGGTTTTGTAGTCGTTGTGCTTGAAGATGTTGTAGTTTCTTCTTCAGGTTCAGTAGTACTTGTTGTTGTTTCTTCTTCAGGAGCTGGATCAACTTCAGCGGCATCGCCTTCAGCGGCATCGCCTTCAGCGGCATCCGCTTTAGCGGCAGCTTTGCCTTCGGCTGCTTCGGGTTCAACAACAGGATCAGCTAGGCGAAGGGCTACACCCGTTGGGTTGCTGTAGAACTTATGACAACTTGCACGATTAGCAGAGAATACGGTTTTAGGGACTGGTTTTTCTGTTGTTGTAGGCTCGACTGTAGTTGTAGTAGATGATTCCACCGTTGAAGTAGTCGTTGTATTAATGATAGGAGCCGCAGCAACTTCAGAAGTCTTGATAGTTCCAGTGGCAGCAATAACGGCTTGATTTGTTTTAAGGTTTGTGTCGGCTGTGCCACGAAATGCTACAACGCTAAATGCCACCAGGCACATACATAAACCTATAGAAATTTGTTTTATGATTGCAGAATTTTCGATACTCGACAATTGAGGTACCGAGTTTGGGTCTACTTCTTGTTCATAATCAAAAGAATTTGAGATTTCGCTTGATTCTTCATCCATACGTAAAACTTCCTCTTGCGAGAACTGCCTACTCTAAATTTACGCTAGTTTAGCATAAAAGGTTTAGCACCCAAGTAAAGGCACTCATAAAACGCTAGTCCTTTTTGTTCATAAAACCGACATATTTAAGTTAGTTATAAAAATTGGCAGCGTAAATCTACGCATGAAGCTCTATTTATGGCTAATTTATGTAGATTCTTGGAATCCTAGTTTGTGCTTTCTACCCTATTATTCAAGGCGGGTTATATGCAGAATTTAAAAACAGAGGCAGTTCTAGATCGATCAGTTGAGATAATTGATTAAACCCTGACTCATTGCCTCTCTTAGATAAGGCTGCTGAAAGACTATTTCTCTAACAATTTGGCTGATCGTTATCACAAATTAATGATAGTACGTATAAGTCAAATATGTTTCTATTCAGTACCCCCGACTGGAGTCGAACCAGCGACCTACTCATTAGAAGTGAGTTGCTCTATCCAGCTGAGCTACGGGGGCAGATTGATTCTAGCTGGCAACTACAGTTTGTGGCAACAATTTTTGAAAGGGATCTAGATTATTTATATATCGCTACGTTATTTCAACCCAGCTCGGGCTTTTATAAAGATCGTTTAGTTATTTTCTTGAGAAAACAAATCACAATGAACGATTTTTGAGATATCATTATTTCTCTTGGTGGTCGTAGCTCAGTTGGTTAGAGCGCTAGCTTGTGGAGCTGGATGTCGGGGGTTCGAATCCCCTCGATCACCCCAATTTTTATACAATTGAATACAAATTTGCGCCTCTAGCTCAATTGGTAGAGCAACAGACTCTTAATCTGCAGGTTCCGGGTTCAAGTCCCGGGGGGCGTACTAAACACAAACTCACAATCTTAAACTGGTTTTCCATTTTTTCTTACTCCTAAGTTTTAATATTTAAAGATAAGCTGTCACAATATATTCGCACAATGTGTTGTGGGGCAATACAAAAATTCAATGAATCATAGTAGACTATTTTACATGGATTTAATTAGCGATACAAGCGCAGAGATTGAAGCAATGCAAATTGAGGCTTGGAGAACTGCTAGCCTCGAAGAGAAGATCGATATGGTTACTGCTTTAACTACTGCAGCGACCGAATTAGCCATCGCTGGCATCAGATACAACAAACCTAATGCAACTATCGAAGAAGAAAGATACCTGCTCGCAGTAAGACGCTACGGCGAAGAAACAGCAAAACAACTAATACAGCCACCGACCAATGATTGTTAAACCTTTCTTAACAGTCACACAAATAGCTGATATTTTCGAATCACTAGAAATTCCCTATGCATTAGGAGGATCATTGGCAAGTTCTATAGTTGGTGAACCAAGAGCCACAATCAATATGCCGAGTTAAAGACTACAAATAATGTCCTTCCAACATTAAAAAAGATTGATAACTATTTTGTTGATCCTTATGATTAACTATCTATTTTGAAAAAACGCTTTACTAAAAATTGCTACATTACTTTAAATCGATATGAATGCAGGACGTGTACTAATCCCCGTTCACGACTATCACTTATCCCAGGATTTGGCCCAGATTTGAAAAAGCATGTATTTTTACCTGAGCCAGATATAAGCCACACAGATTCAATAAATTCTTAATCAGCTACACTTTAGTAAGTGAGACTAAATCTTGGGCGGGCCAAAAAATTTGCAAATCGGGCTGATTTAATAGCTTGGTTAACTATTGGGTTGTCTTTATTCATATATCTACTAAGATTTTTTGAGTTAGACAATCCCCTATTAATTGCTCTTTCTGGGTTTAACCCTTTACTATTTCTTCCTATATTGTTCGTCACAATGATTGGGATTCGCCTAAGAAGAAAGCTCATTGGAATAGCTAGTGCATTTATGTTTGTTATCTATCTCGTAACTTTCACACCACATAATGCAATAATCGGTTGCTCAGCCAGCAAGACTAGCGAAGATTCGATAACAATATATTCGCACAATGTCTTATGGGGCAATGCCAACGTTTCTGAAATGGCGTCTGAGATAGCTATCAATAAACCAGACATAATTGTTATGCAAGAAACATCAGACGGTTTTCTGAGCAAGTTGAATTTAGAACCAGAACTCGTAGGTTATCAATACCATCTAGATGGTATTGAAGATTTAGATCATGTTGGTCCTACGATATGGAGTAAATTCCCGCTTATTGATTCTAAGCAGGAACGTCTTGGAGCTGCCCCAATTACTTCTACAATTGTAAAAACGCCTTCAGCTGAGTTCAGGTTGTATGGAATACATACATCTGCGCCTGTAACCAAGCTGGCGGCAAAGTTCTGGAACAAACAATATGATTTACTAAAGGGCTTTGATTCAACAAAACCAACTTTACTTGTTGGAGATTTCAACGCTACTGAAGATCATAAACAGTTCAGGCAGCTACTCAGCAATGGCTGGGATGACGCTCATAGTTCAAAGGGTTGTGGGCTCGACAACACGTGGTCGCTTAGTCCAATTCCAGTACCGATATTACGACTTGATCATGTATTACATACCAGCCACTTTGAAGTCAGTTCATTGGAAGTTGGTCCAGCTAATAATAGCGACCACAAACCTGTGATAGTCCGGTTGAGTCAGACAACTTAGTCAAGTTGGATATTCATCACGAATCTGTGTTAGCCGATCTATATTTTCGCTGATAAAACTATTTTCATACTCAGCTGAAATTTTAAATACTAAGTCAGCATTTTTTCCTTCAAGAATACCTCCGCAGTCAGAAAAAATTAACGCAGTTTCAATCTCTTCTTTTTGAATCACAGCCAACTTCTGTCTGAAGGTATTAGAAAATTCTTCATCTGTATATTCCCTGGACAAAGTAACCTTCATTTCTTTTTCCAGATCTTTAGTTTTCTTTTCAAAGATATCGAACAAAGCGCCATCATAAAGATCAGAGACTGAGCCATCTAAACCATTTTCTTCGACACACTCTATGGTTTGTTTTCGGCTAGCTAGCAGTCGTGGATCTTGCTCAACTTCTTGATATAAAATATCGAGTTCATTTCTAAACTCTTTCTTAAAAGCAACATGAGATTCATAACTAAAGTTATCTGCAGCTCTGTGGCAACCAGCACCTGGATCACTTTCAAGCTGAACGTCAGTATTTCTTTTTGAAAAAACTACCTGATCAGAATATCCGTAAAAAGCTTTATCATATTCATCCCTTTCTGCTTCTGTCAGAGAATTTATATAATTTTCAAGTTTCTTATTTACATCGGCCATGATGAGCATAAACTCCTCAAACTTATGGCCTACTAAATCAGGCCCAGCCATTTCCTGAGAAAAATCTAATGTAGTTATACCAAAGCCATATTTCTCAACAAATTGTCTTGAACCATACTCAAATTCGAAACTTTTAAAAGCTGATATTTTATCCACATCAGGGTATTTAAACCCCTCTGCATTCATACAGCTAGCAAGAATTTCTGCACGCAACTTTAACTCGTCTGCATAGCCACCTGAAGGATGAACTCCAGATAAATTGATACTTGGATCTACACCAAAAAACTCTTGTAAAGGTAAAACATTGTTGGAATTAGATTGAGAGTTGCTAACGCCGGTAGTGCACCCTGATAGTAAAATTATTCCTGCGTAAATAAAAGAAAGAACTTTTTTGCTGCTAAATCTTTTCATACCACCACCGTTGTCGCCTAAGTAACCTATTCAATTATAACGCTAAGAGTGTTAACTTACTTATCGTCGCCATCGATACCGGTTGTGGTTTCTCCACCAGCTGCAACCCAATCATCTAGACCACCTAGGTTGACTAAGTTTGTGTAGCCGGCTGCTTGCATAATTTTTATTGCTTGGCCAGACCTGTTGCCAGAACGACAATAGATATAAATCTCTGCATCTTTTTCTATCTCTGGAAATTCGTCTTGTTTAATGTGTTCTTCTAATCCCCAGTGCATGGTCCCAAAAGCATGTAACTCATTCCACTCTTCGTCTGTACGCACATCGATAATAAATACATTTTCTAAACTTTGACGTTCAATGGCTTTAGCAATCTCAGCATTCAAGTCTTCCGGAATAGCTGACATATTGCACTAACTAAACATTTGGTAATTTTTATTTTATACATCTGTATCAGTTCCTAATTGCTATTTTATAAAAATTTATACATTTCGATTCACCCAAAAAAAGGCCAAGAAAATTCTTTGTTGTTTAAGTTCTTTAATAATTCTACCTTGGACTGTTCAAATCCTTTAAGAAGAGGTCTACGATGCCCGGGGCAAAAAACCTTGAAATCTAATTCTAAGCAGGCAATTGCGGAAGCTCTTGCTTTCTCAACATCTAAAGTAACTGGCCTTGCCATTAGTCGAATTTTATTACCAACTGATGCCAAAGCATCGCCTGCGAATAAAACCTGAGATTTTTCAAAGAAGTATGCCATGTGACCATCAGTATGGCCGGGGGTATGAATAGCAATAAATCCAGCTGGCAGATCATTAGTTAACGAGTCAGCAGTTATTGGTTTAGGCACTGAGTCTTGAACAAGACCTTTCAGTAAAACCATAAAACTATACTCAGGAATTACACTTGATACCCTTTGTTTAAATGAGTTTGGCATACCATCCAAAATCTGATTCTGATCTGACTTGTGGCAATACACTCTACAACCAGAAAGCTCGATGATCGATTGCATGGCAGCTGAGTGATCATTATGCCAATGTGTCAAAAGGATATGAGAAACCGCACTAACCGGTACCCCGAGCTGATCCAAGGCATAAAAGGTGTCTTTACCATCTGTATTCATTGAGGTATCAATCAGAACATAAGAATCACCATTCTTAACGATATAAGAGCACACAAAATACGATCGCCTTCTAACACACCAAACGTCTTCAGCGAGTTCTATTATCTGTGGCTTACTAATCATATTCGCATCATCTTAGGCTATAAGATCAGACGGATGCTGGCCCTCAGTCTTAAACTACCCTGATTAAACAAATAGTCTTTTCTATAATGTGAAACTATTCCAACTAAAAAACTTCGTCTATATTAAACTGAGGTATAAAGCTGATTTCTTCTCCCAGCTTCGACACTGATGTTATTTGTATGTATACTGAGCAGCTGGAAATTAAATAGCTAAAGCAATAAGAAATTAAAGGTTCTGATGTCAATTTTAAATCGTAAAATTATCTACAAATTTGTTCTTGTGTTTGTAGCTATGGCAGTTTTATTTATCGCTAAACCTGCTCACGCAGAAATCGAAACTCCGCAAAAAGCTAGCTGGGGTGTAAGTGGTGAAGGTTTTTCAAATTCTGTTGCCCGTTTTTCTGCACTTAGCTGGTCGGTTGAAGAATCAAACAACAAAATGTTTGTGGGCGGTAAATTCCTTAATGTTACAAATGGCGTTCAAACTATAAGCCAGCCAAACTTGGCTCGATTCAATTTAGATGGCACATGGGACTCATCTTTTAGACCTACAGTTTCTAGGCCTGTACTGTCTATAGCTTCTCTCCCCGATGGCAGCGTGATGCTGGGCGGCGAGATTAGAGAATACAATGGCCAAACCGTAGGTTCCTTAGTCAAGATTGATCCTGCGACAGGAAATGTATGGCCTGGCTGGAATACAGTTGTTACTGGCGGCACCAATGTAGTACGAGAAGCAACGCTTGAATCTGATGGATGGTTGTATGTTGCCGGATCTTTTTCTAATGTAAAACACAACGGCACAAATACTGCTGTGACAAGTATTTTCCGCATGAACCCCGATACCGGTGCAATCGACACAACATGGCTTCCACAAGTTAATAGTGGAGTATGGGACGTCAGCGTTTCAAAAACAAACAACTCTGTTTATCTAGCAGGCTGGTTCTGGTTGGCTGAAGGAAGCAATGTTTCTGCTATAGGTCTTGATAGAGATAACGCATCAATTGTTACTTGGGATAATTTCATTTCTAATCAAAACAGAACTGTCGATTACATGTATGCAGTTGAAGCTACCGAATTTGGAAGTGTTTGGTTTGCTGGTACCCAACATGGATTATACATATATGACGAAAACCAGAATATGAATTTGGTTAAAAACCATATCACAAATTACGATAGTCGTTACCAAGATAGTCCTATCAGATCTGGTGGCGAGTACCAAGAATTAGAACGTGTTGGAAACCGCATATATGCAACTTGCCATTGCTGGGGAAGTCATTCAAGTAGCGACTCGATGATGCTTTATTCTACTAACTTAGCGGGAGCTACAGGAACCCATACCGGACGAATAAGTTCAATCGCTGCTTATGACGTTTCGACTAAAGAACGAATCCAATCTTTTAACCCATACATGGCTGGAGACATTGGTGGATTTGGCGTTTCTAGCGCATCAGATGGTTGTCTATGGATCGCTGGCGGAATAAACGCAGTTGGTGAAATCGGAAATCAAAAAGCTGGCCGCGATCTGGTTCGTTTGTGTGAAGGCGGAGTTGCCACTCCCCCTCAGAGTTGTGCAGCAACTGAAGATGGCACAAACATAAACGTTACGTGGCCTGCAGCTAACGGAGTCGTTGATTATATTATTTACAGAAGTGTAAATGGAGGCAACCAGTATTGGCGTGGATCAACAAACCAAACTTCATTTACTGATACTGGTAGAGGTGGAACAATAATATATTATGTTGCATCAAGAGCTGCCAATGGATCAATAAGCACAAAAACAGCATGCAGCTTTACAGCTCAAGTTCTAACAGCCCCGGCAAGTTGCATCGCAGTTGTATCTGGCAACAACATAAATATTAATTGGCCTGCAGGTAATGGAGCCGATAACTATATCGTTTACAGAACCGTTGATGGTAACGGTCCTTACTGGCGTGGAATAACAAGTCAACGTTTCTTTACTGATTCAAATAGGAGCGGGACTTTAGCTTATTATGTAGCATCAAAATCTGCGACCGGCGACACCAGTAACCGTAGAGCGTGCTCTTTTGACCCTGGAGTAGTAATTAACCCAGCGCCAGTTGCTAGTTGCAATGCAAGCGAAAATAATGATGGCAGTATTACAATAACTTGGCCAGCAATAGCTGATGCAGACAGATACGTCATCTACCGCTCAGTTGATAATGGAACCAAATACTGGCGAGGAGCCGTTAATAGTCCGTCAAATAGTTTTATAGATTCCCCTAGAGAAGGTTCATTAAAATATTACGTAGCTTCAAAGTTTGGCAACAGCAGACAAGCCCAAACTCTGTGTTCCAGCAATGCAGGACTTGATTAGAATTTAGCGTTCTAAGTAGCCGTTCGGATACAGGCCAGCGAATTCAATAATGAATTCATCAGCTTGAATTAACCAATTTCTAAGCACTAGTGCTATTAGATGCCTCTTAGGGCTGCTATGGGTTCCAATTTTGAGGCTTTCCATGCTGGATATGTTCCTGCCAACAGACCAGTAATTGCGCCAACTATTGGAGCTGCCAAAGGCAACCATGGTTCTAAGACTGGCGACCACCCTCGACTACTTGAAACAGTGACAATGGTAATTATTCCGAAACTTGCTCCGAGGATTCCAGCAAATAAACCTAAGGCAACTGACTCGCTAAGGAACTGAACCGCTATATGGCGACGAGTAGCACCTAAAGCCCTTCTCAATCCAATTTCGCCTGTTCGCTCTAGTACCGAAACTAAAGTAACATTAGCGATACCTATAGCTCCTACCAATAAAGAGATTCCACCAAGCACAAGGAATAAAGAATTCACATCTGCCTCAACATCATTACGAACATCGTTAGGAGAAGGAGGTACTGAGACACGCAACTCATTTATTGAATCTGGAGCCAAAGCAGTTGCAGCTTGAGCTCCAATAAGTTCAGCGGCACCAACTTCAACATCAATTATGACTTTAGCTGCTGCTTGCAAACCTAGATGTTCTCTTGCATAAGCATTTGTAACAATAACTGAGCTAAGTAAAGATGGCTCTCTTGAAGTTTCTGATAAAATTCCAATCACTGTGAAACTTTTATCACCAATAAATATTGCTGGCAAATTATCTACGCGACTAATATTCAACTTCTTAGCTGCTTCAAATCCAAGAATAACAACTGGGTCAATTCGATCCTCATAGCCTTGATCAAAGGTTCTCCCAGTAAATAGTCTGGATCTTGTTGCAGACAACAGATTTGGGCTCACAGCTTTAACAGAAATTAAAAACTCGCTTTGACCAGTTGGATCAATAAATGGAACCGAACGAACTGGGTCTTGGACTTGCACGTCAGAAATACTCCCAGCCGCATTAACTCCGTTAAGTCTTTCTAAACGATCTTCAACATCCCATGGGATACGACTGCGTTGTTGATCACTTGGACCCGAATTTTGTCTAGGCTCAACTTGCACCTGAGTGGCTTCGAGCTCATTAAACCTAGAGACAATTTGGCTACCTGCAGTTTTGGCAAGACCTAGAGTAGCTACCAATGCTGCAACACCCAGCACGGTTCCCATTGCAGTCAAAATTGTTCGTCCCGGGCGGCTAGTTAAAGCCAAAGACATTTCGTTTATTAAGTCTCTAAAAGTTAACTTAGACTTACCAGAAAAACCTTGTTGACCTGCCGTCAGATTATTCACTTCTATGTCGTCAGCATTCCAATCAAACTCTTCTGGGTTTTCAAAACTGTTACTTTGTTCAACCATTTTGCACCGACAACTCTGTAACTATCCCATCACGTATCCCAACACATCTTTGGGCACGAGCAGCCACTTCAGAATCATGAGTAATCATCGCTATGGTTAAACCATCATTGTGTAAATCATCAAAGAGTTCTAAAATTTGCTCTCCTGTCTGAGAATCCAAGTTACCAGTAGGCTCATCTGCCAACAATAAACTTGGTCCACCCACTAAAGCCCGAGCAATAGCCACTCGTTGCCGTTCACCACCAGACAAAGTTGTAGGATATGTTTGCAACCGATGACCCAAACCAACTTGCTCTAATGCTTCGATCGCTCGTTGTTTACGACCATTATTTGAGTCAGGTTTATAAACTTCTGCCAACATAACATTTTCTACATTTGTTCTTTGACTTAGAAGATGAAAAGATTGAAAAACAAAGCCAATATTTTTTGCTCGCATCCCAGCCCGTCGAGCTTCAGATAACTCTCCGGTATTAATTCCATTTAGATAGTACACACCTTCAGAAGGCGCATCTAATAAACCTAACAAATGTAAAAGTGTTGACTTACCAGAACCAGAAGGCCCAATAATTGCTACATATTCATTAGGGTTAATAATAAATTGTGTTGGTTGTAAAGCTTGAACAGGTGGAGTCCCATCGAATGCTCGACTCACCCCGTCCAAGACAACTACTGGATCAGACATAGTATTACCTACTCTGACTCATCTTCAGCAGCTTCATCGCCGGGAAGGACCAAGTCACGGCCCACAACTAAACGATCCCCAGCTTTTAAGTTGCCATCTAAAATCTTAACCTCTACAAAACCTTCAGATTTAAGCCCTGGCCGAACTTTTACTGTTTCAGTATTTCCTTCAGATCGCTCAACTTCTACGCTTACGCTCCCAGAACCGCTGGAGGTTAAAGCTGAAATAGGAACGGCAAGAACTTTACCGTTTGTAGAAACTATTGGTACAACAATTTTCATGTTTACCCCAACTGCACCATCAGGGATAGTATCTACCGCTTCAAGCTTGACATCGTATCTTCCAGCATCATTGGCCGTCTCGCTAATACTTGTAATTTTTACTTTTAATTCAAAAATATTATCTGACATATTCGCAGTGTCACCAATTTTGATCAAGCCACGCTCGGAAGCTGTAATAGAAGAATTAACTAAAATATCTGAACCAGAAATTGACATTACAGACTCTTTAGCACTGTCTCCAACTTTTACTTTTAGATTTAAAACGTTTTGAGGAAGTGATTTAATAAATTTAAATTCACTAGTCGGAAAAGAAACAATAGCCTCACTCCGAATTTTAGCCAAATCAGAATTCGCATTTTTTAAATCTTCAGACGCTCTAGTAACCGCTCGTTCCAGCGAGGGAATATCTGTAGCAATATTCTCTTCACCTTCGCCTGGATTTGGTCCGGCATCAAAGTCTCCCCCAGGCTCAAGAATTTCTTCATCTTGAAAATTAAATGCAATGTTCTGGATTTGATTTGCTTGTTTTGCCTCAGCCAAACTTTGTTTAGCTAACTCAAGCTGAGATTGAGAATTAGCAACTTGTTTCTGAGCCTGGTTAACAGATTCCAATATTGCCTCTGATATTTTAGGAGCTTTGTAACCTACACGTGTATAAAGCCTTGATACAGCTGCAGCGGTGCTGGTACTATAGACACCATCAATTTGACCTGGTTTTAAACCTAAACGTGAAAGAGATCTTTGCAATTGTTTCACATCTGGCCCTTCTGTACCAGCAGAAAAACTGCGATAGCCAGGCAATATCCCTTCCAAAGCTACAACAGGCCGACCAGCAACTTCTACAAGAACATTGCCCTCGTTAATAGTCTGACCATCATTTTTTGGTGTAGCTGTAATAATCGGTGCGATATCAGAACTTACAGAAAGTTCTGAAGATTCATTTGCCGCTAAAGTTCCTCGGAGGATAACTGTTTGATTTAGCTCTCTCATTTCTGCAGCAACAGTTATTAGTGATGGTTCTGGAGCTGCACGTTCAGCAGCAATTTCTGCTGGTGATTTAATCCTTTGACCAAGGAACCAGCCAACCCCAGCGAATAATACTGCGACTGCAGTTATAACTGCTAATAAGGCCCGTCTACTCATTATTAGTTCTCTCCTATTTCAACGTGTTGTCGATCTCTATCGAAAATTACTCTTCTTTACTAGAAATCTCATCTCTAATTTTTGTTAAACGTGTTTTATTGTCATTAATAAATTCTGTTTCGTATTCAGCCATTACTTCGAAAAACAAATCCATGTTCTCTTCCTGACTACCGCCGCAATCAAACAAGATCAGAGCCGTTTCAATTTCTTCTTTCTGAATTACGGCTAACTTTTCTTTCTGATCATCAGATAGCTCGGGTTCTTCGAATACTTGATCTACAAAAGGGCTCTCAGTTTCTGCAAAGGAATTGTCACCCTCCGCAAAGGAGTCGCCACCTTCGACAAAAGGGCCATCCACTACAGTACTGTTCGGACCAACTTCTTCAACAGTTTCACCCCGGTTTAAGAAACCTTCATCAAAAAATCCCTCAGATTCTGGACCAGATTTATATATTTCACTTTGGATACTTTCAACTTGTTTACTAAATTTTTTATAAATCTCTTCTTCAATACCGCCGGATTTTGAGCCAGAAAACTCTAGACCTTTTTTAGTAGCACACTCCAGAATTTCTTTTTCTTTATCTTTAATTCGGGGATCTTCTTCAACTTTTTCGTATAGATTTTCAAGTTCATCACCGAACTCCTTATCTAGGAGATCATAAGTTTCAAATCCAAATGCTTTATTCGAAGCAGATTGGCAACCTTGATCCTCTGAGTCTTCAAAAACATCTTGCATTTCTTCATCAAGTTTTTGTGCTTCTTCTTCGGTCAGCGATTCAAAATCTATTTCTTCGAAGGCAGAATCTTGCGCAGAGTAATCTCCGTATAGAGCTTTTTCATATGCTTCTCGTTCTGATTCCGAAAGAGATTTTGCGTACTTAAGATTTGGGTCATTTTCTTGTTGAGCTTTAAAGTCTGTCTGATCAAAATTAAATTCGTTGCCTATCAGATCCGGGCCGACTTGTTCTTGTGAGAAAGCTTGTGTA
>Ga0114956_1000451_pt1 | contig 29560 bp, 13 predicted proteins | sample MaitaG_FD_87304 | JGI IMG/M metagenome (GOLD analysis project Ga0114956, IMG submission 87304) | Marine algal microbial communities from Maine, USA - Maine_Asex2 metaG | ecosystem: Host-associated > Algae > Red algae > Unclassified | place: Maine, USA | collected 2015-01-05
CTTGAAATCAACTGCGTTGTTCAAGGCGGCGCCTGTCGGCGCTGTCAGTGCGTCATTGGCTACATACACCTGATAGGTTATCGTCAGAGTTTCCACTGTTCCATCAGGCGCGTTATTAGTAATATCACCAAGTGCGAAACTCAGTGTATTACTGCTTGCATCCAAGGTTGCAACCACCGAACTGAAATCGCCTGGTGCAAGAGATGTAAGCAAATTCGCGCTGCTTGGCGTGACAACCACAGGAAAGGCAGCATTAAACACCAGCCCGGCATCAAGCACATCTTCTATCTCAGCAAGGCTGGTTTGACCCTGCGGGATTTCTACATCGAGTTGATAGGTGATGTACTCACCAGTGACTGCTTCGAGATTGTCATTACTCGCATCATCGATGCCCGTACTGACGATACTCTTTTGTATTTCTCCCAAAGAAAATGACGCATCATCATCATCGGTATCAGTGGCTTCTCCGGCATCGAAACCATCGTCGCTGTCCTCATCCAGAGAACCCCAATCTATAGTCGATACGTTGGTTATGGTATCGCCCTCAATGATTCCTGTATCAGCTACCCCTGAAACGGTCAGAGTAATCGTCTCGCCTACCGCTAAATCAAAGCTCGGGTTCTCAATAGTATTGGTTACGGTATCTAGCACAAAACCAGGTACAGCAACACCAGAAGCATCAACTGCAGTAACGCTCACACCGGTAATACCTACTGGTATCGGGTCGACGAAGTGAACGTCATAGGCAGTCGCATTCGATGTGGGAGATGGTGCATCAGAAGCATCCGTGTGACGGATTTCGATGATGTACTCTATCGGGTCACCAAGATCACTTGGTATAACCGATACAACCTTGTCAATTACAAGCTCGGGAGACAATACTGTCACCACAGTTGTATCGGATAGCGCACCATCTTCCGGGTCGGTGTTATCACCGTCGTTGTCTCCATCCCAGATCAATGTCGCATCGTTAGGCAAAGCATCGCTCAGGACAACGTCTGTGTCGGCATATACCCGATAGGTGATTTCAACTGTATCAGGTATTGCATCATCCGCATTAGTATTGGCAATTGTGCCTAAATCGAAGCTTACCTGGCTACCTGTTACCGTCGGGGTGGTCGCTGGTCCGGTAAAGCTCACACCTGCACTGCCGGTCGCTGTAATGGTAAAGCCTGGGTCAAAGATCAAATCAGGATCGAGTGTGTCTGTAATTTCAGCTAACGGCGTGGTGCCTTCGGGCACAGTGACCAAAAGCGAATAAGTAACAAATTCACCAGCAACAATCTGACTATTACTATTGATGGAATCGATGATACCCGTGCTGACAATGCTCTTATCGAATGTTGGAGACGCTACAACAAAGTCAGCGCCTGCATCATCAGTACCGCCGGATTCTTCTGACTGGTTACCCTGACTATCATCACCGAGACTATCCCAGTCAATATTAACGGTATTAGCAACGGTTGAACTGGCAGATGCCGTCACGTTTACCGTACCGGTAACTGTTATCGTGATGACCTCGCCAAGGGCAAGATCAAAATCCGGATTTTCGATGGTGTCCTGAGTCGCACCAGGATCAATAACGAATCCGGTAAACGCAGCACCTGTACTGTCTACAGCTACGACTGATACTGCGTCTATTTCAGACGGCAGAATATCACTGAAGCTTGCATCAAATGCACCGGCTGTCGAGGCACTTGTGTGTTGAACAGTAAACGTATATTCAATGGTGTCTCCGGCATCTGATGGTATGGTAGTGATCGATTTGAGTACTTCCAGTTCAGTTCCCAGAACAGTAACGACCGTGCCATCCGTCATTGAGCCATCATCAGGATCAGTATTGTCGCCATCGTTGTCTGCATCCCAAATAAATGTGGCATCATTGGGAAGCGAGTCTGTAAGCACCACATCTGAATCAGCGTAAACGCGATAGATAATCGTAACGGTATCCGGTACAGCATCATCAACATTCGTGTTTACCACGGTTCCAAGATCAAACGTTACTTGCGTGCCGCTCACTACAGGTGCTGTTGCCGGACCCGTTATACTCACACCTGCACTTCCCACTGCAGTAATCGCAAACGTCGGGTCAAATATTAAATCGGGGTCGAGCGTATCGGTGATTTGGGCTAACGGTGTAGTGCCTTCAGGCACAGTCACCACCAGCTCATAAGTAACAAACTCACCAGCGACAACCTGGGTATTGTCATTGCTGCTATCGTTTATTCCGGTACTGACAATATTCTTGTCAAACGTTGGCGAAGCAACTACAAAGTCTGCGCCAGCGTCATCGGTACCACCGGTTTCTTCCAATTGGTTACCTTGAGTATCATCACCCAGACTATCCCAATCGATATTAACGGTATTGGCAACGGTTGTATTGGCTGACGCTGTTACGTTGACGGTACCCGTCACTGTTACAGTAATAATTTCACCAAGCGCTAAATCAAAATGCGTGTTCTCTATCGTATCTTGAGTAGCTCCCGGTGTAATAATAAAACCAGGAAATGCTGCACCTGAACTATCTTCTGCAACAACCGATACTGCATCGATTTCGGAAGGTAGAATATCGCTAAAGCTTACGTCGAATGCTCCGGCTGTCGAGGCACCTGTGTGTTGAACAGTGAACGTGTATTCAATAGTATCACCTGCGTCCGAGGGCACAGTGGTGATCGACTTAAGCACCTCGAGCTCTGTACCCAGTACAGTTACTACGGTTCCATCATTAAGCGCGCCATCTTCCGGATCAGTGTTATCCCCATCATTGTCACCATCCCAAATTAAGGTTGCAGTGTTGGGAAGTGAATCGGTTAATACCACATCAGAATCGGCATACACCCGATAGGTGATCGTTACGGTATCGGCCACCGCATTGTCAACATCATTATTGGTGATCGTGCCTAAATCAAAACTCACTTGCGTACCAGCAACGGCAGGCGCAGTGGCCGGGCCTGTAAATGTCACTCCGGAGCTACCCACGGCAGTTATCGCAAAGGTGGGATCGAAGATCAAGTCGGGGTCGAGTGTGTCTGTAATTTCAGCTAACGGTGTAGTTCCTTCAGGCACAGTGACCACCAGCGCGTAGGTGACGTACTCACCAGCCACCACTTGCGTGTTGTCATTACTGGCATCGTTGATACCGGTACTAACGATACTTTTATCGAAGGTCGGTGATGCAACAACAAACTCCGCATCATCAGAATCGCTTCCACCAGCTTCATCTGCCTGACTACCATGGCTATCATCACCCAGTGTATCCCAGTCTATGCTGGCGATATTATCAACGGTTGTACTGGCAGAAGCGGTGTTGTTCACCACACCGCTAACCAGAACGGTAATCGTATCGTTCAACGCAACATCGTAATCCGTACTGCTAACGGTGTTTCCGGTAACGCTAAATCCCGGTACGTTTGCGCCAGAACTATCCACAGCCGAAACCAGCGTGACACCACTTATTTCAGTTGGCAAGGTATCAGTGAATGTTGCATCGAACGCACCTGCCTGAGATGCAGCCGTGTGCTGAATCACAAACTTGTACATGATGATATCGCCCGCATCAGACGGCACTGTTTCGATGGTTTTTACAATTTCCAGTTCAGGTTCTATAACCACTACATCTGGTGCGTTTGCGCTGGTTGAACCATCATCAGGACCATCGTTGCTACCATCGCCGTCGATATCCCATTTGAAATTGACAGCGTTGTTCAATGCCGTCCCGGTTGCCGCGTTCACACTGTCATTCGCAACAAATACCTGGTACGTGATCGTCAGTTTTTCAACAGTGCCGACCGGTGCTGAGTTGGTCAAATCGCCCAGGACAAAGTTCAGGGTATTGGTGGCAGCGTCCAGCGTGGGTGTTACAGTAGAAAAATCACCCGGCACGAGCGATGTTGTTAAATTTGCACTACTTGGTGTCACCGTGACAGGAAAGGCCGCATCAAACACCAGCCCTGAGTCCAGCACATCGTCCAACTCAGCCATATTGGTTTGGCCTTGAGGAATCTCTACGTCAAGTTGATAGGTAATGAACTCACCGGTAACCGCTTCCAGATTATCGTTACTGGCATCGTCAATTCCAGTGCTGACAATACTCTTGGAAATATCACCCAACGAAAACGATGCGTCATCGTTTGCCGAGCCGTCAGCCTCAGCTGATTCAACACCATCATCGTTGTCATCTTCGAGAGTTCCCCACTCCACAGACGAAACGTTAGTGATGGTGTCGCCTTCAATAATGCCAGGACCTGCGATACCCGTCACGGTAACCGTGATCGTCTCGCCAACAGCCAAATCGAAGCTTGGGTGTTCAATCAGGTTTCCAGTGACAGTAAAGCCACTCAATGCAGCACCAGTTCCGTCAACAGCCGACACACTCACGCCGGTAATACCAGCAGGTATCGGGTCGCTGAAGTAGATATCGTGCGCGGTGGCGTTCGAAACAGCAACAGGTGCATCGGATGCGTCGCTATGACGGAGCTCTATTGTGTACTCGATAGGATCGCCATGATCACTCGGTACCAACGTAACATCTTTCGCAATGACCAACTCAGGCGCAAGAACCGTTACAACCGTGGTATCAGACAACGCCCCGTCTTCAGGGTCTGTGTTATCACCATCATTGTCGCCATCCCAAATCAGCGTGGCATTGTTGGGCAGAGCATCTGCAAGCACAACATCCGAATCAGCATAAACTCTATAAGTGATTGTGACCGTATCATCTACCGCATCGTCAGTACCGGTATTGGTAATCGTACCCAAATCAAAGTTGACTTGCGTACCTGCAACCGTTGGCACTGTTGCCGGGCCAGTAAAACTGACACCTGCACTGCCCACCGCGGTAATCGTGAACGTAGGGTCAAAAATTAAGTCAGGGTCGAGCGTGTCTGTGATTTCAGCCAATGGCGTGGTGCCTTCGGGCACGGTTACCACTAGTTCATAAGTGACGTACTCACCTGCGACTACCTGGGTATTGTCATTGCTCGCATCGTTGATTCCGGTACTGACAATACTCTTGTCAAACGTTGGCGATGCGACAACAAAGTCAGCACTGTTTTCACTGGTGCCGGTTCCTTCTGTTGCTTGATTTCCTTCAGCATCATCACCCAATGTATCCCAGTCTATGGATGCAGTGTTCTCAATAGTCGAACTGGCAGTTGCCGTTGTGTTTAGTGTGCCGGTTACGACCAAAGTAATTTGATCGTTCAGCGCCAAATCATAATCTGAGTTACTGATAGTATTGCCAGTAACTGTAAAACCACTAACCGCGCTACCACTGCCATCGAGTGCAGAAACCAGTGTAACCCCACTGATTTGAGAGGGTATAACATCATTAAAAGTAGCATCGTAGGCATCGGTTTCGGACCCGGCAGTATGCTTGATGACAATACTGTACGTAACAACATCACCAGCATCAGAAGGTGTGGTCGTCAAAGACTTAACCACTTCAAGTTCGGGTTCTAGAACAGTGATAGTTGTGCTATCGGTTTGTGAACCATCTGCAGGTCCGGTATTACTGCCGTCGCCATCTACGTCCCAATACATGTTTGCTGTGTTGGTCGGTGTATCGCCAGAGACTGCACCATCGACGAAAACGCGGTATTCAATGGTTATGGTTTCAACGCTACCATTGTCGTTATTCGAGTTAGTAATATCGCCAAAATCAAAACTGACGGTCTGACCGGACACAGTTGGCGGAGTTCCTGGGGTTGTGACGCTTAAGTCCGGACTGCTCAACACTACCGTTGGAACAAAACTACTGTCAAAGCTTAGATTTAAAGGCAAGGTATCTACAATCGACGCAATCGGAGTTACACCTTCCGGAATTTCTGTCACCAGTCGGTAAACGATGTATTCGCCTTCAACCACTTCCGTGTTGTCATTATCAGCGTTATTAATTCCAGTGCTGACTATCGATTTCTCTAGCTGAGGTGGAGCAACCGTAAATTCAGCAGTATCTGAGGCGGTGCCGGTATCCTCTTCGGCATCCACACCATCATTAGGATTACCATCATCCAATGCTGTCCAGTCTATATCTGCCGTGTTGACTATGGCTGAGCCGGTAACAGCGGTAACAACCGTGCCAGTCACTTTAATGGTGACCGTTTCGCCAAAGGCCAAGTCAAAATTCGTGTTTTCAATTTGATTGCCGGTTAAGGTAAAACCAGGCACCGCCGATCCACCGCTATCAAGCGCAGAATCCAAAGAGACCGATCCTATCTCAGCCGGTATGGTGTCTAGAAAATGCGCATCAAACGCATCAGTATCAGACGCAGCGGTGTGTTGCACTATTATGGTATAGCTGATTGGATCACCAACATCAGTTGGCGCAGGTGCATCGATGCTCTTGACTACTTCAAGCTCGGGGCTTATCACCGTAACATTTGGAGCGGAGTCACGTTCTCGAGGGTCGTTCCATGGATTTCCATCACCATCTTGATCCCATCGAAGGTCGGCCCGGTTGTTGAGTCGCGCACCGTTAGTCACCGCACCATCTGCATAAACGCGATAGACTAAAGTCAGCGTCTCGACTACAGTATTGTCTACGTTCTGATTGGTGACGTTGCCCAGTTGAAATGTAAGACTTCCGGTACTGCCGCTTGCCGGCGCCACAACATTACCAAAACCGCCAGCTATGTCCGTAACAATATCCGGGCTGCTTGGTGTGACACTCACAAGAGAATCAAATACCAATAGACTATCCAGATTGTCCCGTATGAGTGCACTATCGAAACTACCTTCAGGTAAAGTCAGCACAACTTCGTACGTGATGTATTCACCACCCACTACTTCGGTTGCAGCGTTTGTGCTGTTATCAATACCAGTCGAGATTAGATTCTTCTCGATTGATGGAGTTGAAACGGTGACCTCAGCATCATCAGACCAGTCTGCACTGGTGTTTCCGTCTGTATAGTCTGCGCCACCATCGAATGCAGCAAACGTTAAAATTTCTGCGGTGTTGGGTAAAACAGAACTACCCAGCACGTCATCGGTCAGAACAAGATCGTAGGTGACAATAATAATGTTGCTACCATCATCAATCGGAGTAGCATCATCTCTGCCCTTGCCCAACTCAAGTTCGACACCAGCTCCCTGACTAAAGCTGATACCGGTCGCATCGGGGTTGCCAGCGGCATCGAACAAATTACCATTCACCGTTAGCGCTGTACCGTCACCCAGCGCAGCCTGCATATTCAAACCACCCACTGGAATCGCGAAGCCTGCAGGAAAGTTGTCGCTGATAGTGATATCAGTAGACTGAAACCCACCTGTATTTTCTATCGTCAATGCAAAACGAACTACATCACCGGCATCCAGATCAGATACATCCGAATCGATGGGGGTTGCATCTATACCGGAAGAATTTATCAAGCCAGCGAATGCAGGCCCTGTAGTGCCGGCATCATTGAATCCAACTGGCCCAACCACACCGGGTGCGAATACACCAATTGATGCTGAGTCTACCGAGACAACTCCTTTGGTAAGAGACAGTTCAGGGGCAAGTGGTTCAATCTGAACGATGGAATTAACCGGCGGTAGAGGATTGTTTGTATTATCGAAACTAATTTGCGTTTGATTCGTCAGATTTAGTCCGTCTGCAAAAGGGATGTCTGCCGTCATTGTCGTAAACAGCAAATCAATCGTACCCGGCGTTGAATTCGGATTATCAAAACTGTTGAAATCCCACACAATGGTATTGGCAACCGGATCGGTAGTAACAGATGCAATGTCCAGATTGGCTCCCGTACTATTAAAAAATCCTGCTGGGAAATCAGCAGAGTTAGTCGATGGTCCAAAGCCGTATTGACCCGGAGCTGGCGCATTGTCAACACCTGAGAAAAACCCCGCATAATCATACCCGCCTGGTACAGCGAATACCGGTAAGGGCATATAATCCGTGATAACCAAATGCTCAACGTCAGTGGTTGGTAGTTCTATAGTGATACGGTAGGTTATGGTTTGACCTGGTGCAATTTCCGGATCGGCTTGATCCCAGTTATTTGTATCACCATTAATGGCATAAATGCTTTTAGACTGCACGGGGAGTGCAACCGATACAAATGTAGAACTATCATCAGTAACCGGGTTATCAGAGCCGGTGACTTCGGCGTTGACATCAACGTTGTTGGAAATTATATCGCCAATATCTACGCTTGGATCGCCACCAAAAATAGCAGCATATTGAAACTCTTCCTGCACTTCAGTGCGGAATGTCACGGTGATCGAACTCTTTCCTGTTAAGACGTTATCGGCAAATAAATCACCATCAATCTGCCCGCTACCACCATCAATTTGATTGGCGATATCATAAGTGATCAAGGTTATACCAGTTGCCGGATCAATACTGTTGAGCGTAACATTTCCCGGTGCAATTGAGACCGGCCCAGTACTTACACCGTTTTCAAAGGTACTTAGCGTTGCACTTCCTGGCACGTAAAGCTGTCCATCGCCGAAATGATCGTCAATGATGAATTCGTCTAACGAAAAGTAGTCCGACACCTGGGTTACTAGCGTCCATTCAAGCAGGTCACCCGGCTTAATATTTTCAGCACCAGTAGGATTCCCACTACTGTCCAGTATCACTACAGTTTTCTGAATGGCCAGTGATTTTGGAATGATTTCCTCATCATCAGTATCTGACACTGAAGCGCCGTTGTAATTACCTTGTACTGTCGCATCGTTTACAACAGGATGTGAAGGCTGTCCGGTCAACGGGTCTACAATAGAATCACCATTGGCATCAAATTCAGGAATGTAGGCATCGAACGTTATAACAACGTCATTATCTGCAGCTGTTCCTGTCACACTGGTGAAAGACACGGAAAGCAAATTGCTGTTACTCACGCCGATAGTTGCATCTGAAATACTTACACCAGCCTGAGCTCCGGAGCCACCGATTGTGACGTTACCAAGATAATGTAAATGATTCGGGATGACATCATTCAACACCATGTTGTTTATGGTTTGTCCGTCTGCAACATTAACAGTAATAGTATAGGTGAGCGGATTGTTCGGGCCTGTGCCCTGCTCCTGTTCAGAGCCGATTGCATTGAATCCGGCATTCTGTGCAGTTTTTTCGACCTCCATAACCGTTGGTGTAACAGTTTGAATGGACGCACCGCCAATAATCGGTGGATCACTACTCGGGTTATCTTGCGAGTCTTCACCTAGCTCAAAACCTGGAATAGCGGAAATGCCTAACGGTGAGCCAACTGTTGCCCCGGCAGCTGGGTCAAGTGTGGCATCGAAGGCAATCTTTGCTGGTGGTTGTCCAGGTACGAAACTGCCAAACGGCAGGTCAAGGTGAATCCAGGTTGACCCCGTAATTCCAGGATTCGGCGGCAAAGGAATATCAGGTCCGAGAGGATGCTCTGTTAAGGGCGCACCGCCAGCATCAACCCATTGACCACCATTCCACGTAAAAGTGTTGCTGATGTCAAGTGTAGTTCCAAGGTAATTCGCACCGCTGACATCAATGCCAGGATCAAGAATGACATCCATAAACGGTTCATAACCAGGATCGGAACCAGGATTTTCGAAACTGATACAAAACTCAAACGGCTCGTTTATAAAACTGTCTGATGGAGTGTCAATGGTAGCAGTCGGTGTAGCCGCCAGTACGCCATCAAAGTTTTCCTGTGCATCTTCGAGTGTGACAAGATCACTTTCAACCTTCCCCTGCGATACTTCCATGTCCCAGTCACCGCCTTGGATAGCGTTACCGGTTGGGTCGTCCGACGCTAAAACATCTGCACCAGTGAGTTCAGCAAAGGTTTTAACAAATGCAATACCGCTATCTGAAGCACCAGTGTTGCAACCATAAAGTAAAAAGTCACCATCCTGATTCAGCGCACTACCCCATACAGCCAAGTCTTCAGCATTGTTGGCAATAGTTTCTGAGTTAATCAATGAATCACCAAACAAAATACCACCGTCAACGCCGTGCGATAAAACGTGTACAGCATCTATCTCTTGCTGGTTAGCAAGCACATCAGTGATCGGATTAAAGCCCTCTGTTTTCCCATCGATGGCGTATACAGTTACCACACGGTTATCGATAACGGACTCAGTATAAGAAACGCCAGTTACGCTGTCTTTCTGCCAACTGCCAACATCCGTGTTGTTAACTACATCAGCAATCAGATTTTCGAATCCGTCAACGCTCGTATCAATGAACACAATTTCGTGTCGCGTATTTGCGTAGTCCGGTGCACTGGCTACTGGCAAATCGTCATGACTTTCATCATTTGCCGAATCAGTGGGGTTGGACACAACATCGAATACCGATTCGACAGCGGCAGCATCGAGCATAATGCGCTCTTCTAGTGCTAACGCAGCTGTTGGCAAGTGTAAACCGTCAGACCAGTGCAGAACTTTGGAAGCCTGCACTGTATTTTTCGATTTATTCTTGTCTATTTTCTTAAACATATTCACCCCCAAAGGTGTTTTGTTCTTGTTTAGCTGGACTCTATTTAAAAGCCGCTTTCACGAATCAACATGCCGTAAGTTCGACTTACGACACTGGCAGCAATGCTTCTCGGTTCCGCCGAGAACATCACATAGCCTTGTTGCTCGCGATTTATTGTGGTTATTTCGTTTGAACTTAGTTTGAGTTGATGCCAATCCTGAACGGGTATCAGGTCACCGTTTGCAGATTTGTTAGCCGCTATCACTCCACCATAGTTAACGGCAAGCGTTTCATCAGTAAGCACGCTAATACTTTGCGATGAAACACTGATCGTCTCGAGTGGGTATTTGACATTGTGTGGCTTCGTGTAGAAACTTGCTGTGCTTCCCTGCAGTCGATCGATATGAAGAGAGTTGACGTAGGTGCGCACTTCAGGCTGCTGTTTCTGAGCAATCTGAGCAAGTACATCATTCTGTGCCACCCACAAACCTGGTGTTAGCCATATTGGCAGGCTGACAACATATCCTGATTCAGCCGCTGTTAGCTTGAGCTGATCAATACTCTGTTGAACATCTGCCATTGCGGCCAGTTTGACGTCTAGATCATTTTCAGTTAAGCGATTATCGGCCTCGCTGGCTACCCAATCAGTCTGTCTACTTAGCTTATGTTTTAAAAGAGCTATGTCACTTTCCAATGACTCCTTTTCTTGAAAAAGTTCATGATCAGACAACTCTATTAATATTTGCCCACGACTCACCTGATCGCCTATTTTTACGTGAATTGATTTGACCTGACTTGCTGTTGGTGCGTAGAGGTGAGTAACTTCCGACGCAGAAAGAACGGCAGGTGCTGACACCTTTCTTGGCAACGGAACAAGGATGAGCAATAGCAACACAATAAACAGCGTAGCGTTAAAAAGGATTCGGCCATTCACTTTGAGCTCTCGAACCGACTTAGCATAAAACAGCAGTTCTTTAAATACGGGCTGTATCAACATGCTGCAAATCACGCCAGTCATCATGACGATGCCCAGAGCCTTGAACCAGAACTCATACACCATAAGCGCGATAACCTGATACAGGAAAAAGCGATACAACCAAGTGGCGGCTGCGTAGAAACACATGACTCGCGTTTGCGCACGTGAAACCCGATACGGCATTGGATCTTGATGACCTAACACCCAGCACCTAAGCTTCCATCGCAACGTACTGAACGATTTAACCTGCAGATTGTCAATCTGCAAAGAATCGGCAAGAAGGTAGTAACCATCAAACTTTAAAAACGGGTTCAAATTGACTAGTAGCGTTGTCGCCAATGATGTAACTGCCACAAAAAAAGCCAACGTTTTAAAAATACCTTCCGGGAATACCAGCCAAAGGAATCCAGCACACAAAGCAAGCATGACCTCTGCTGCCATACCACCTGCGTTGATCAATAAGCGTTTCCGTCGATCTTTTAATCGCCAGGCATCTGTCGTGTCGCAATAGCACACCGGTAGCATGAAAATTAAAGCCACCCCCATATGACGAACGCTACAACCATAGTGTTTGGCAACCACGCCATGACCAATTTCGTGTAGAACATTGGTGCACACAAGTATCAACCCAAACATCAAAATTCCCGTCGGATTCATAAACTGTGCGAACGTATCTTTTAATTCAAATGCATGCGCACTCCAGCCAAACCCAACAAAAAGAGCAAGCAAGGTTATTAGCGTGTAGAAAACAGACTTATACGCATACAACGGCTGTATCACTGAATCAATCGTCTGAAGAAGACGGTCTGGGTTTATCAGAGGTTTTCTATAGAAAAGTGCAATCGTAAACAGGCGCTTCAGAACGCCCACCTTGTTAGCGTGCTTTTTATGTAATAACTGAGAGATCTCGGTTATCGATTGCACATCAACAAGCTCATTCTCAATGAGCATTTTCTCTAAATCAGCTACATGCGTTACGTCTGCACGAATGGTTGTTTCGCGGTTAACCTGATCAACAATAGCTGTTGCCGTACCGGATTTCCAGCGTTTCAATAGCTCAAACTCGACCCAGCCAAGTCTGAAAAACTTCCCTCGCAGCGTATCGTACAAGGTCCAGCTAGGTAGTCCATCTTTGCTATGATCAGCAGACATCAACTGTAAATCGGCGCGCAAACGCGGCAGTGGTTTAATCGCTGATTTCTCTACGTCACGCTCGTATCCGCCAGACAGCGAGATACTACCTGATGAACTCGGCTGCATGTTAGATACCCACGCCCCGACGGATTGCAGACAAAGGTTTCCTAAATAAGTAATAGCCCAAAGCAACCCGATCGCCATAAAGTCTGAAGGAGCCTTTCATTCCTAATCGGAGCTGCTCATCCTGCTCTTCAAGTTGTGCCAGAACACGATACGCCATAGTTTCGGGTGTATTTTGGGTAGCGTAAAAGCTAACGCTTTCAATCGAGCCCTTTAAAGAACGCAGTGGAAATGCATCCGGGAAGAATTTAACATCACTACCATCAGGCAGATCTATAGCATCGTTTGCAGCAACCCAGATTTCAAATTGCTGGTCGTTCGCATCAGCAATTTCCAATATTTTTTCGCCCGTAACAACAGACCTTCCAATCCAGTCTTGCGCTCTGGAAAACAGAGCAACACCATCAGACATGGCTTTGATTTCAAGACGCTCCATCATCTTTGCAATATAGGCAAGTTCCATCGTTTTTATGTCAACCTGAGTTTGAAGGTCGGCGAACTGGTTGTTCTGGTCCGCTCGGTTGCTATTCAGATTTTGCTGACGAGCTTTACGCATACGCTCCTGGGCGAGACCCAGTTCTTCTGTAAGAGTTTCAAGTTTCAACGAGAGCTCGGTGTCGTCATACAGAACCAGTGTCTGACCAGCTACGACAGTCTCATTGGGTGCCACAAGAATATCTTTGATGACACCATTAAGGCCCGACGCCACAATGCTTGGAGACCTGGCCGAGATCTCACCGGTTGCAATCACACTTTGTCGAACCGGCGCAAAAGCCAATATAAAAGCTGCAACTGCAGCAAGCCACCACTTATTACCCGGCCGCAACATTGTCAGCGAAAATCGCTTGGGTTTTTGTGAAGCTAATAGCGGTAGTGCTGCATGGCCAGCCGGCTCAGCGACTTGTTGTAATAGTTGTAATTCTTTAGAGCGCCACGCACTGTGTCGTATTAAAACAAGTGTAATTCGACCTGGTACCAGCGCTACAGTAACCAGTTCTTTCAATTGAAGTGTAGTCAATGCGCTGCTTAAATTTGCCTCCAGACGCTCTATGCTATGTAATTCGGTGTCTCGAATTTTAAGCTCTTTTGAGTTCACCAGTGATTGGCTTAACTTTACTAGTGGTGCCTCAGCATCAAACATGGACACACCGGACACGGTGGTAACTAGCTGAGTAGCCGGTGTCGATGTAGCATCACTAACCAACAATAAAGCTGAATCAAAATCAAGCAATTTCTTGATACTGTTACACACGACAAAGCCGAACGCCTCCATGGTTTTAGCAGAACGAAGATCTCGTTCAAACTGCATAAAGTTCGCAAGCTTTTGTACCAGCTCCGAGCGTTGGACTCCTTCTTTTATCAAGGGATTACCGCCCAGCCACTCATGCCTGACCACAAATCGGGTTGAGATTGTTCGAATGTGCCAATCACTTTAATGGTCTGACTAACAGAATCAATGTGCGGAACTATTCTTTGAATGATTGCGCTGTAGGTTTTTTGAGTTTCATTTACTTTTAACTCAATCGCTTTACCAGGCACCAGTGATGTCAACAAGTTCGACGGAGCCAGAAACTCAGCCACCAAATTTCCATTGTTGACTATCTCAAACAATTCCCCTTTCGCTTCAATATTTTCATAACTATGAACCCAACTTCTCACTACACTCCCATCGTATGGCGCTTTTACAGTACATTGTTCTACTTGATATTTTGATGAGTGCAGATCTGCAGCAGCTTTAGCGAATTCAGATTTGCTAAGCGCGATTTGCATCTCACTTGCAGAATTCAACGCCGCAAGAGCTTTAGTAGATTTGTAGTCTTTGTCTGCGTAATTGTAGTGGGCTTGTGCTTTGGTTAAGGACGCTTTATGTAACGTACAATCCAGGGACAGCAATACATCACCCGCTTTGAAGCTATCTCCTTCCTGCACATTAACCTGTTCAATTAAACCTGCCGTCTGACTGGATAATATCGCCATGTTAGGGGCTTTAATCACTGCGGCAAGTTCAGGTATAACTGTACTCGAGGCAGCCTGAATACTGCTTGTCTGAGCCTGAACCAACATTGAGCTGGAAAGCATTACCACGAGCGCAGCCGCTGTATAGTACTTTTTCAATTGCATAGTCTGGGTTGCTCTTTATTGAATGTCAGATAAACGCAGATCATTCGAGTCACGTTTCTTGTAGTTGCGTGAAACGCGATGATTTTGAACCGCAGTACCTTTTGAATAAAAACCCTGTTCAAGACTGAACGCGGGTATTTGCAAATACTGCTCTACTTCATTAGTTAAATCTGACAGTGGCAGGTTGTAGTCAAGCATTGTTGCCGGCTGATAACCCACGCTGGTATAGAGTTGTCCCACTGAATGCTGCCATTCAGCATAGGACATGGAGTATCGCAAAGCAGAAACAATGCGACGCGCTTTTGCCTGCAACATGGTCAACTGGTCGATTTGCGATGCTTGCATTCGCTTAACATACTGCTGAAACATACCTTCATCCACACGGTATAGTTCTGCTGCAATCCCAAAATCCTGTTCAGACTGATTCAATTGATGCATAGCAACATCAACCTGAGTCAACACGGCAACGCTCAATGCCATACGCCGAATATCGACCAGTTCAACGCTTGACTTGGCGTGTCGAATAGCAGCCGGTCCGGAAATCAAGTTCAGTAAATTCCAGCTAACGCGGTAGCCAGCGTTTGCCCAGGTTTCATTGAGAAGGAAACTGTTGTCGTTGAAGTTGTAATTGGTAAACAACTCAACGCCCGGTATCATTCTCAAACGGGCTTTACGCACTTCGATCAGGGCGCTACGCTTCTTGTAATCTTCTTCAAGTAGCTCAGGTCGGTTACGTAAAGCAAGCTGCTGCAATTGGGTAACGTCTAAAGCTGCATTGGACTGAAACGGTGTACGAAATTCAGAATCACTTTCTAATTTAAAAATGGTGCCCGGGGCCAAACCCATCAAAGCCGTTAGCTCTACGCGAGCATCCGCCATGTCACGCTGCAAAAACAGAACTTGCCGCTGCAAATCCAGCAAAGCACGTTGGTATTCCAAACACTCCTCCAGCGGTTTTAACTTGGCTTTTTGAGCAGCGTAGGAGTCATTCAGGCCCTGTCGAATTTCAACCTGTAACCCTTTTAAACTGTCCTCAAGACGATTGGCACTGACCATTCTCCAGTACGCATAACGAACATCTCGGACAATGTTGTGCTGCATTTTGCGTTGGCGCTCAACTGCAACCAGGGTATCGTTTCCGGCTTGCTTGGCATTCAGATACGCGATGCCAAAATCCAGTGTGTCCCAACTGGCTTGCAATTGCGCATCAATCACACCTTTGTCCTGAGACGTGGATGCACCAAAGTTTGGCACTTGAGACGTTAGGTTCAGGCTACTAGAGGCATGACGATTATTACGAACTGTGTAACCTGCCTTTGCTGCCAGTTGAGGTAGCTTTTGATAATCCTGCAAGTCGAGTCGTTGCTGTGCAACGACACTCTCCATCATCTTAAGACGATTATCCAGATTGTATTTCACGGCACGCGCAATTGCCTCAGACAATGTAATCAGAGCACCGGTTGCAGGCGCATCAGCAAAAAGACGCTCATAGTCTGCTGTTGCTCGACTATTGACATCATTTTTATCAAGAATTCTTACATTGGTTGCGCAACCTGCCATCAGGGACAGCAAACAGCCGGCTGCGACAACTCGAAAGCGCCGATGATTTCTGGCTCGCATGTCCACTCCAACTCGATTTATGAATCAAATTTAAAGTCACATTCCGAGCCATTATTGAACAAAGCTGAGCAGCGCATGTCACATATAGTTACCAGCCAAATATAAGCAATAGAACTGTGTTATAACTCACAAAATTAAAGGTTACATTCAGTTCTAATATCTCAATAAACCTCGACATAGAGCAGGTTGAAAGCGAAGGAAATATCAAAACCTCACCCGTTGCGATTCTGACACGACATCATAATTAAAACCAAACACATCAGCAGAAGACCACTGCGGTCATGTCATGATGCACAACTTTCTAACAAAAGTACTTGGTGGAACGAGATACCAGAACGTACTCATGCAACACAAGCCGTATCAATTTTCCTCCAAACACTGTGTTTTCTTGCGTGCGCACTAATAAGCTTTGTTTATAATTTTCATGTTCGCGCATACCTGCAGCTAACTCCGTATCAGCACGTTGATCAAGTCGGACCAAATAGCGAACACAATAGTAATAACTTGTTGGATTTCCTCTTCGCAGTATCGAATCAAGCAACGCTCGGTAAATACATATCGCAGCGAGAGAGTAGCCCGCCTTTCGTAAGCTTGCGCAAGGCATTGGCAAATTCGAATAGACATTCCCGTTAAGTACATACTGCACTAGCGGTTTCAAAGAAACGGCAAATCAATTCAAAACGTTGTTCATCTGTTATGTCAAGTTCACTGATATCCTGCACGATATTTTTAAGCTCACGCACAAAGCCGGGAAAGTCTGTCGAATTAATATACTTTGTTGAACGTTTTAGTGTGTTAATTGCTCGTTTGGTTGATTTGTAAGCCTCATCTTTGGTAAGGGTCAATCGATCAACCACCAACCTGGCCTCGTCAGATTGTTTAGCCAAGCTATACAAAGCTACTGCAAGTTCTTCAGTGCTGAGGCCATGAAGTCGTGCCAGAGTTTTTTTGTCATTTCAATCATCCTTGATAAATATTTCTTTTCAATATGATATCGACAATGACAAAATTTGCGAATTGAATTGAACTTGTCAGACTTTAATCTTCCCTAAAGACAACACGCTTATGCGGAGCACTACTTCGAATTTGCACCTATTCGTCAGAATTATGCAACGAGTCGATACACTGTTAAACTCTGTCAGCTGACCAGTCGCATTCATTATTTCAAATGAACGTGTAAATATCGGCTCACAATATTGCGGGATCTTTGACCTGCAGTACGCGCCAGGAAAGGAGATAAACATGAACCCAAAAACCATATTGGTCATTGGAACCTACGACACCAAGGATGACGAACTTAACTACCTTGCCAATTGTATTCTCAAGCAAGACGGAGCCGTGTTAACCATGGACGTCAGTGTGCTTGGTTACCCGGTTAACACGTGCGATATATCCAAGCATGATGTCGCCACCGCCGCACAAAGCTCTATACAGACAGCCATCGATTGCGGTGATGAAAACCAGGCAATGCAAATAATGGCACGTGGCGCATCCACACTTGCAGCGCAATTACACGCTACAGGTAAAGTCGATGCCGCCATCATCCTTGGTGGCACAATGGGTACCGACCTGGCGTTGGACGTTTGTCAGGCTTTGCCACTGGGCGTGCCAAAGTATGTCGTGTCCACCGTGTCGTTCTCTCCACTTATCCCCGCTGACAGATTATCTCCTGATATACAAATGATTCTATGGGCAGGTGGATTATACGGTTTGAATTCAGTCTGCAAGTCCTCATTGAGTCAAGCCGCTGGTGCGGTACTCGGTGCAGCTCGTGCAGTAGAGCCACCCACTGATGACAAACCGGTGGTTGGTATGACATCGCTAGGGTCTTCCTGTTTGTCATACATGAAACTCATTAAGCCAGCACTCGAACAAAGAGGATTTGAAGTCGCCATATTCCACGCAACCGGCATGGGCGGTATGGCCTATGAGAAAATTGCATCGCAAAATGGTTTTGTGTGCGTCATGGATTTCGCCTTACCCGAACTGGGCAACTTATTGGCGGGTTCAGTTATCAATGCTGGAAATGATCGTTTGTTGAATGCCGGAAAAGCGGGTATTCCACAACTGGTCGCACCGGGGTGTCTCGATCTGATTGACTTTGCCGGTTGGCAGGACATTCCCGAGCAATATGCTGATCGTCCGTTTCATGCGCACAATCGTTTAATAAAATCTTCAGGACTAAATGAAGATGAACGACGGGAAACGGCTCGCGAAATGGCTAAACGTCTACTCACAGCCAAAGCGCCGGTGCATGTGATTTTAACGAATCAAGGTATAGAACAATGGGACCGACCGGGGGAACCTGCGCACGACCCCGACGGGCTGAATGCGTTTCTAGATGAGTCTCGGTCTGTTTTCAAACCGCCGATTGAATTAACGGAAATTGATGCTCACATAAACGATCAGACATTTGCCGATACGGTGATCAATATTTTCGATGCTTGGGTGTCATCGGGTATTGTGGAGAGCCCGATCAAATGAAAGAATCACGATACGACATTCTATTTGAACCAGTAAAGATAGGACCGGTTACCGCCCCCAATAGATTCTACGCAGCACCACACGCTACCGGACATGGCTGGCATCAACCAAGCGGTGCAATTGCACTGCGCGCTATGAAAGCTGAAGGTGGCTGGGGTACGGTCGCTGTTCAAATTACCGAGATTGCTCCCGATACAGATATGGCCAATCACCCAATGGAACGCATTTGGGATGATAGCGATATTCCCAGACACGCAAAACAAGTAGAAGCCATTAAAAAACACGGTAGTCTTGCGGCCATTGAATTAGGCCATGGTGGCATGCGCGCACGCAATATGACCACCGGTGCGCCGGTCATAGGTCCTTCTGCATTTCCCGTTCTGCGTCCCGAAGTTCCTGCACAGGCAAAAGCGATGGACTTGTCCGACATAAAGAAATTCCGAGAGTCGCATAAAGCCGCTGTGCAACGAGCCATAAAAGCTGGCTACGATATTATTTATGTCTACGCTGCTCACGATATCTCGTTACTGAGTAATTTCTTATCCATCAATAACAACAAGCGAACAGATGGCTATGGCGGGTGTTTCAACAACCGGCTACGTCTGCTTCGTGAAGTCCTGGAAGACACGCTGGAAGTCACAGCAAATAAGCAGGCTGTTGCACTTCGTTTCAGTGTGGCAGAACCCGGCAAAAACAATGGGCTCACCCATGATGGTGAAGGGCGTGATGTGGTTGAAGCACTGGCCGAGCTACCCGATTTGTGGGACGTCAATATCTCAGGTTGGTCACAAGATAGCGCCACTGCTCGTTTCAGTGAGGAAGGACATCAACTGATGTATACCGATTTTGTTAAATCAGTTACATCAAAACCGGTGGTTGGTGTTGGGAGATTCACCTCACCCGATAACATGGTCTCGTTAATCAAAAACGGACGTCTGGATTTTATTGGTGCTGCCCGACCCTCTATTGCCGATCCTTTTTTACCGAACAAAATTAAGCATAATAAAATAGAGGACATTCGCGAATGCATCGGTTGCAACATCTGCGTCAGCATGGATAGTTACGGACTGCCGGTTAGGTGCACTCAGAACCCGACTATCTCGGAAGAGTGGCGGCGCGGCTGGCATCCGGAAACACCTGCCTTATCCAAACGCAGACGAGCACACCTTATTGTCGGTGCCGGCCCGGCCGGGCTCGAGTGCGCAACCACACTATTAAAGGCCGGCGATAAAGTCACCATCGCAGAGACCACTGACTCAGCCGGTGGTCGCATCAGCAAAGAGTCGACCCTGCCCGGGCTGGCCTCTTGGACACGGGTTCGCGATTATCGTCTCGGGCTGATCAATAAACATGTTGACGCAACACTCTTTCTCAACAGCGAAATGAGCGCAGAGGACATCGTTGAATTTGGAGCCGATACCACCGTTTTGGCAACGGGTGCAAAATGGCGTGCTGATGGTGTCGGATCGACTCGCACAGAACCAATCGAGTTATCAGGCGTATCCCTATACACACCCGATGACTTATTAGGTGGAAGCATACCTGCAAAGACAACGCATCCAATTGTGATCTATGACGATGATCATTTCTACATGGCAAGCGCATTGGCTGAACAGCTTGCAAGTAACGGGTTGAACATTATCTACGTTACCCCACTACCTAACATAGCCACCTGGACCGACCATACGCTGGAGCAAGGTAAGATCATTGATCGACTTAATTCGCTTGGTGTTGAAATGCATCCCAATTGCAAGCTTACTGATGGCATGAAATTTCAAGACACTATAACGGGCAGAACAATGTCACTATCACTGGAGTCATTGGTTATGGTGGGCGCGAGATCCTCCACCGACGAGTTATACGGCGAGCTTCAACGACTCGACTCCCACATACACATTCATCGCACAGGTGATTGTCTTGTTCCAGGAATTATTCAGGCAGCTGTTTTATCTGGCCATAAAGTGGCTCGCGATATTTTGAGTGGCACAGATACTTGTCATGATGCTAATCGCGATCAGGTAATTTCCAATTGACCTTCTGATGCATCTCTGCCTAAACCGTGACCAGTTGCAACACTTTGGCCGTGGCAATGTCCTCTATGTTTTAGCAACATCATCTTTGTTGAGATTCAAAGCAGCCATACCACTTTCGCCTAGCTCAACTGCGGCAAACGGGCCTCCATGATGAGTGTTGGCAGGGTCTTGCGGATCAAGTGGTCCAGCTTCTGCGTACATGGCCTCGGCAAATTGTTCGGCATTGTCTTTAGGCCGATAACCCAGATGCTGTGCTTTTGCATTGTTTACCGGTGCACGGTCGTTATCGGACACGCCATAGACCACTGAGAACCCTGTCACTGGTGAATTAATTGCACGCTGTACCAACAAGATCAGATCGTCATAGGATAACCAAGTGCCTACAGCGCGTGAATTTGAAACCTGCGCACAAGAGAGAATGCGCATACAAACGGATTCAAGACCACGCTTGTCCCAATACAAGCTAGCCAGATCTTCGGCAAAACATTTAGCCAACCCATAAAATGTATCAGGCTTATGCGGAGCATCAATACCAATAAAATCTGTCTTTTTATGCATACCCACTGCGTGGATAGAGGATGCGTAAACCACCCGCCGTAGCTTATTTTGATACGCAGCTTCCCAGATGTTGTAGGCACCGACGAAGTTCGGTCCAAGCAAAGTCTCAAATGGTGCTTCATCGCTGATAGCGCCAAAGTGTATGACCATGTCAGCACCTGTAAGCAAGTCGACCACAGCATTGAGATCAGTAATATCTGCTTGAACATAATTTTCATTAGCATACAACCTGGCAGGTGCATCGAGGATATCCGTAGACACGAATTCATCACACATTTTTGATAGCGGTTCACGCAGGTATGAGCCGAGCCGACCCAAGGCTCCGGTTAATACTAATTTTTTCACTGAGACTGTGTATCCATTTCGATTTTATTGATGCGTGAGCAAGAGTACCCGTTATTCGCGCGATTCTGGAGATTAATTGATGTCTCCACAGACTGGATGGTGTGTCCATGGTTCGAGCAATTGGCTCAGGAACCGGTGTGTCACAGGCATACTCAAGCTCATATAGTTTGATCAGGCAAAGTGATGCTTAAACCGCTCAATGCATCGGCGAAATCCATCTTCGAAATTTCCATCACCAGTGTGGTAAACGCTTTCAAATGATACGACACCGTTATAGCCATCGGCGCGCATGGCGTCCGCCATGGGCTGAAACAGATCGGCTAATTGTCCACGTCCCATTTCACGAACTTCAAGCGTAGCCTTTGGAGTGTCAACGAACACATCTTTAATATGTACATGCCCCAGGTAGCCGTCTCGCACATCATTGTAACCGTCCGGATATGCTAATTCATGGCACCAGCAGTTATTACCCGGATCCCACAATACCTGCAAGGTATCTTTTGCATCAAGCTCATCAATCAGCTTTCGCGCGGTGTAGTTTGAATTCACCATGGTGCCGTTACCCGTTTCAACCACCAGCTTGATGTTTTCGGATCGCGCTAATTCCACCGCTGGTGCGATTAACGGTGGCAAACTATCCCATGCGCCATGAGCAACGTTCCACTTTTCAGCACCGTTTAGACCCCAGAGTATCTGTTCTTTTTTACTGGTCATGATTCGTACCAAAGGTGAATCCAGTGTATGGGCCATTTCTATCACCCTTTTCAACGCATCCATATGCTTGGTATGTAGTTCATCACCTGGTTTATCGGTTGTGCTCATACCGGCAAAAATATGTCTGGACAGACAGGACACCGGTGTATTGTTTTTATTTAGCAGGTTTTTTATATCATCGATTTCCTGTTTACTGTGATCACCGACCTCGGTATCTCCGACAAATTGAAGCTCGGCATATTCCAGATCAAATTCCTGCATAACAGATAATGCATGAGAAAGATCGCGGCTGATGCCGTCGCAAATAACACCCAGTTTCATGTTTAATTTCCCGCGTATGCTTAGCGCTTATCTTTATGTATGTGTCTCATCACCCGATGTCAGAAACTGCGCAACACGCGCACCGATCATAACACTGGGTAAATTGGTATTTGCTCGCGGTACTTGTGGCATCAGAGACGCGTCAGCAATTGATACCCGTTGAAGTCCGCGGACTCGCCCTCTGGCATCACATACAGCATTTTCATCAAGCCCCATAGCGCATGTACCAACGGGATGATAGTAGTGCGCAACATGCCTGCGAATGCCGGCTTCGGTTCGAGTATCTGTCAGCGACTGACCAAGCAAAGCGCTTAACACGGGTTGATCGAGCAGATCATTCGCGAACTCAACACCGTCTGCAAGAACAGCCAGGTCATGCCCCGATTCATCACCGAGATAGTTGTGATCGATTGTTGATAAGGTATTCGGATCGCTACTGTTTATTCGCAGAGAGCCACGACTCTTTGGTGTCATGCAGGCAACCTTTACATGTACACGGCCATGTAACTGACTAGTGTGAGTGCTAGCGCAAAGCGGATAAATATGCAAATCGAACAAACCATCGGCTGCAACTGATGATGTCATCTTGCCGAGCGTTTGTTCCTCCGGTAAGAAACCTTTGCGGCTAGCCTCATCCAACCAGAGTTGCAGCTCCAACCCAACACGTCGGTCAACGTGTACCATTGGGTGATCATGCAGATTGGTACCGACTTTTATCGAAGGCACTTGCACTGGAATAGCTAGTTCGTTGAGCAGCTCCGGATCGGCAACACCAGATCGCTGCATAATCTCAGGCGTGCCATATACACCTGCAGACAACACCAGGTGATCGCTAATTAAAGTATGCGATCGGCCTTCGCGCTCAATCGACAGTGACACACTGCCGCTACTTTCGTCAAAACGATTAACTAATGTGCGATCAAAAATGACAAGATTGTTTTGTTGACGAACTGGATCGAGGTAGGCAAACGCACTGTTCCAACGGATTGTATTAAGTATGTTAACCGTTTCGAGACCAAACCCGTTGTTTGCATCGAGATCACACAAGTCGCTGACAATACGCCAACCCAAACCTTTTGCTGCTTCAATACATTTCGCATGAAACGGCCCGGCTTCACTATCGGGGTACGTTCTGACACGCATCTTCTCTATTACTCGCAGCATTTCCGGTTCAATATCATTACCGCACCAACCCGGCAGTTGCCAATCATCGTAATCCCGCCGGTGGCCGACCGCGGCAATACATCCGTTATGCGACGAGCATCCGCCCATTACGCGCGCACGCTCGAAAGTCCATCGCTCTGCCGCGTATGCCCAGTCATGACTATCTGCCAGTTCAGTTGCATTTGTTAGTTCTGAAGGCCAGTTATTTTCAGCAAAGGCACCGTAGTCTGGCCCGGCCTCGACCAGTGCCACGTGATAACCTGCTTCTACAAGCTTTGCACTGGCCGCACACCCGGCAGAGCCGCCGCCAACAACGACAAAGTCGTAACGTTTGGAATAGTCATTTTTCGACATTCTGATATCTCGATCTAATTCGCTGAATCTGGGTGGGGTTGAATATTCCGTTGATGCTACGCAATGCTAATATGAAAACCAGTTCGAATCTAGCTTGGTGACAGTTTCCCCGTCGATCTGGACTACGGACACCACTAGTCAGGTGCATGCTACGCAAACTACTGCATCACCCAAATGAGGCTTAAAGATGAAAGCGTTTGAAGGTGTACGTGTAGTTGATTTTACTCATGTGTTGGCCGGGCCCTTCTGTACTTACCAACTAGCAGTGATGGGTGCAGATGTAATTAAAATTGAATCACCCAACTCGCTGGACATGATGCGGGCGGAAGGTGTAAGTGAGTCATTGGCAGATGAAGGACGCGGTAGTCAGTTTCTACCACAAAGTGCGAACAAACGAAGCTTGATTGTCGATTTTAATAGCGATGAGGGACGTGTAATTGTTAAACGATTAATTAAATCTGCAGATGTTCTGGTGGAGAATTTTCGCAGCGGTGTTTTGGCCCGGGCAGAACTTGACTATGATTCGGTACAGAAGATTAATCCGTATTTAATCTATTGTTCCTTAACCGGTTTTGGACACACCGGTCCAAAGGCACAACACCCAGCGTATGATAATGTTATTCAGGCATTCTCGGGCTTGATGGCACAGACAGGTTCCACTGATACAGCGCCGGTAAGGGTCGGTCCACCAGTACTTGACTATGGCACTGGTGCGCAAGCGGCGTTTGCAGTGTCTGCTGCTCTGTTCCAGAGAGGCAACACCGGATTGGGGCAACATATAGACGTATCAATGCTTGACGCTGCATTAATGTTGATGTCTACCAGTGTGGTTGATACCCAGTTAACTGGGGGTGCACCCGTACCACCGGGTAATTCCAATGCTACCCACCCAGGCTACGCATGTTTTGATACATCCGACGGTCAAATTATGATTGGCGCTTTTACTGGAAAGCAGTATTCAGAGCTCTGGCAAGTTTTGGGGCAACCGGGATTGTCTGAACTGGTGGCGCGGCTCGACACTCGTGAACTCGCAGCGAGAGTTAGACAGGACCGTGCTTTGTTATCAACGCTATTAATGGCAAAACCTGCACAATGGTGGGAAGATGAACTGAATACCGCCGGGATTCCCGCTTCCAGAGTGAGGCAACTGGATGAAACACTTAAACATCCGCAAGTCGAGTCTCGACGAGTGCTTCAGTCTGCGAATGGTCTGGATAGTGAGTACAAAAATTTGAAAGCACCCGTTGCTGCATTTTCGTTTGAACACGATGGCCCCGAAATTACGCAACACGGAGCTCGACCGGGATATAGCACGACTGAAATATTACTTGATATTGGATATACACCGGAACAGATAAGCACTCTTGAAACAGCTGGTACAGTCAAGGTAGGATAGCTTAGGGCATCCCAGCGAAAACAATAAGCCATGCATAACCAAACAATACCCATTGTATATCTAGACATACCAGCAGATGAAAGCACCCAACAATATTCCAAACTAGTACTGGAAAATGAGATTAAAGATGTTCATACAGATCATGTGGCAGTAACAAGCCAGGAAATAGTGGATTCTTCTAAGCAGGGATACAGAACAATTTACTTATTTGTAAAAGGTACAGGGCATGTAATTGCTGACAGTAAAAGCTATGAGATTGTCCCGGAAACTATCGTGTTACCAAATTCAATTGAAAGCATCACGATTAAACCCGCTAGCAACGAAACGTTACATTACCTAAAAATATCCTGCAAATTATCTTCTCAAGATCATCTGGATTTACAAGAGTTACCAGCTGAAAATACTCAAAATTTTTATCACGCAAAATTCAGTGATTGCCAATCTTATAGCGAAGCCATAAAAAGTCCGGATACGGTAAGCCGCACCATACTTTCTAATGAGTACATTCCTAGAATAGCCATGGGCACAGTGCGAACAAAAGGTCCCGATAAAGTTGCAGCGCATGAGCATCCAATGTTAGAGCAGTTATTTTTAGGTCTGTCAGAAAATAGTTGTATCGTTTATGCAGATGACGCCAAAGTTGATTTCCCACAATATTCGGTACTGCATATACCGCTGGGATCCAGTCATTCAGTTTCTGTAGAAAAAGACAAAATCATGTATTACGTCTGGATGGATTTCTTTTTAGATAAAAAAGGGGAGGAATGGCTGAATACTCATAAAGCTGATGCGTGATCGGGCCCAGTATACGAACAGTTAGGTCTGGATAAGGATGACATGAGTGAAGTGAAAGATCAACAACGGAAGGTCATTCAAATAGCTGAGGTACCTATTGGAGAAACTGAGTGGTTCAGTAAATAGCGACTTCCTGCAAGGCCAATGAATTGCCTGTCCAATTTGTAAAGCATTTGCATTCAGGCTAGTAATAGTATGGCTTCCCGCAACATAGAATGTTTTCGATACCAAGTATGGATAACTTAAATTTCGATAAGACTAAAAAATTCACTGCCACTGTATTTCTTGTGGCCATAACCATGCTAAGTCCATTGTCGTATGCACAGAATGCATCTATAGATTGGGAATATGTAGATCTCGATGGTTTGTTTGTAGAAGGTGGCAAATACAATCCAATCTACCTTGAACACGCCAGGCAAGTAATGGATGGACTAATATCGTCAACCGACGAAGCGTATCCCAGTCTTGATATTCCTGAAACCTGGGTCATACGACACACTTACAACAACCACGATTTGAATCAATACCACGAACTATCTGGAGGCGAATTAAGCATTGCGGAAAATCAAATTGTCATGCTGGTAGCATCAAGACCACTCGAAGATACCCTGGGCGGATACACCACACCAGTACAGGTATATGATGTAAACGGAAACAACATTTCAAGCAGTAATCCACTGGCAACTACGTTGATGGGACGCATCAAATCCATTGTGCTCAATAGCAACGATGTGTGGGGTGACTGGCTGGAGTTTCCGATAGACACAGTAGCCTACGAAAAGAGCTACACCGCCAAAAATATTGAACCACCTTTGTTCATTCTTTCATCCACTTTAATACACGAGTCTTTCCGTCAATTCTGGAACCCCGGCAATTGGAACGGGCTTATCGAACAAAATACGGCCGGCGATCTGATTTGGACAGGAGATCTTGCAAACAAGCATTTCCATCGTGGCCTGCTAGCAATCGGGCTACATCCCGATTTTGTTGAAGCCCAAAATCTGCGGGTACACGAGTCAGGTCATATCATTAACTGGATCCCGATTCCTGATGGTCGAATTCGCGGTGAACTGTATCAATTCTCACCTGAAGTTTCGTATGAAGTCAGTCTCATGACAAACTTCGGCGGAGGAGATGGAGGCATCACGGTAATGGATGCCTTGTTGCTTAAGGATATGGAAATTGAACTCAATTCACCGGAAAGATTTACTGACCCGCTGCCACCTACTGATATATCTGTACTTGAAATGTGGCGTAATGCAGTAGACAACATCGCAGTGGCTGTACAAAAAGAAGGAACAGTCGACGCGGAAGTCAGAGACTTTCTGGAAAACAGAATGGGCATACCCACAACCCTAAGCGAAGATGAAGTGAACGAATTGTTAAGCGCAATGGATGATAGCTTCGCCAAAGCGATTGCCGACGCACCCGTCAACAATGCACCAGGCAACCAATTAAAATAGGCGGCAAACAGTAAATGGGGACAAATAAATGGGGACAGACCACGATTACTGAGGGCTATAGGAGGTCTGTCCTGAAATAAAATATTAAACGTGGTCTGTCCCCTATTACTACCAAGCCAGTGCAGCAGCGGGGAAGACATCTCCTTTCGCACCTCGCGGATCGCAGGCTGCCTCTATACAGCCATTGTCTGCATTAAACGAAACTGCATTCAGATAGCCTTCGGTCCACATCGGTGCCACATCAAGTTCATGTCCACGCTTGTGCAATTCCTGCAGCACATCATCGTCCACTGACTCCTCAATTCTGAGACGTTGCGGGAATCGATCATGCGGTGAGAAAAATCCATTGAAGTGTTCACTCGAACACTTCGGTGCGTCTATCGCCTGCTGGAGTGTCATGCCGAAAAGCGCTACGTTCAAGTAGAACTGCAGCATCCACTGGTCTTGCTGATCACCGCCCATCGTGCCAAACGCTATCCAGGGCGTACCGTTGCGCGTAACCAACGATGGTGAAATAGTTGTACGCGGGCGTTTACCCGGTGTGATCAGATTCGGATGATTTTCTGGCTCCATATAAAAAGTCATGCCCCGATTTCCTAATGGAAAACCAAGCTCAGGTAGCACTTCATGTGACCCAATCCAACCGCCACTAGGTGTGAAAGACGCCACCATACCATTGCTGTCTGCAACGTCTACGTGCACTGTACCATCACCCCAGCCGACCCCACCGAGACGTTGCGATGAAGGTAACTCTGCGTTATTGCGCAACGGATCGCCCGGGCGCATTTCAGCGTTGGCATTTTGCATATCGACCAGACCAGAACGAATCTTCGCATACTGTTCGTCAAGCAGATCAGGCACTTCAACACATGCAGGGTCGGCGTAGTATTGCTCTCTATCAGCATAAGCAAGCTTGCCAGCCTCAACCAGCAAATGAAGGTAATCTGACGAGTTATGCTGCACAGATGCTAAATTAAAATTTTTCATGATTTGAAGCTGCTGCAATAGCACCGGACCCTGACACCAATATCCACATTTATAAATTCGGGTATTGCCTAAGCCGATACTCATCGGCTGTTCAATCGGTGTTTCAAAAGTTGCTAAGTCTGCAGCACGAAGCAATCCATCATTAGCTTTTGAATAACTGTCGATCGCATTGGCAACACTGCCCTGATAGAACTCGCGCCGTACTGCCTGATAACCTTTACGATTATCTGCACATGCAATAGAACAAGCAGACAACTGATCGTACACTGCGGCCAGTTGCGGGTTAACAATTTTGCCACCGGATTCTATCGGCTCACCATCTTTCAGGTATATCCCGGCACTTGCGTGCCAGTCACTACGAAACCTGGCAGCCAGCATCGCAACGCCAACCTTTTCCTGCAGCAACAAACCATCATGCATAGCAAATCCGCCCCGCGCAAGTTCAAGTGCTGGTTCCAATAAACGATGAAATGGCATAGAACCAAACTTTTCCAGCGCTACAATTAATGCGCTCAGAGATGCCGGCACACCGGCAGCCAGGATTCCTTCGTCAGGCATGCTGGTGTA
>Ga0114956_1000452_pt1 | contig 29512 bp, 22 predicted proteins | sample MaitaG_FD_87304 | JGI IMG/M metagenome (GOLD analysis project Ga0114956, IMG submission 87304) | Marine algal microbial communities from Maine, USA - Maine_Asex2 metaG | ecosystem: Host-associated > Algae > Red algae > Unclassified | place: Maine, USA | collected 2015-01-05
GGTTTGGAGCTGTTCGCCAAGGGGAAGCCAAGCCGGCCGACCTGAAGCGGTTTGTACTTGACAGTCGGCATGCCTCTGAAGACGAGGAACGAAACATGCTCGTCTTCAGCGACTTGGCCGGCCTGTCTCGCGACGAATATCGCACGCACATGACGAGCATGCTCGTTGATCGGAACGACGTCTACAACAAGATGACCGATCAGCTCTACTGGCTCGGACAGATGGCCAATCGTAAATTCAAGCTCCTCAACGTGTCGTACACCGTGTTCCGGTGGGGGTTGCTGGCCACCGTTCTGTCTTTTGTGGTCACTAGCCTGGCACCACTCGTCGTTCCAGGGTTGGGAGACGACGAGGTAGCCCTTCAGAACCTGGGGATTTCCGAGTTCGACGACATCTTCGAGCCGTCGGCCGTGCAACAAATCCCTGATGGCCGACTCTTGGTGGTTGAGGACGAAGCGAATCGGGCCGTCAGCATCGTCAGCTTCAACGCCGATGGAACCCTACGCGAGAATCGAAGTCTTGACCTACAGCTCATGCGGTCATTCGATGGTGAGCTGGCTGACCTCGAGGGCCTCTCTATCGACAGTGACGGGTCGATCTATGCGATCACGTCGCATTCCACCAACAATGATGGCGAGCGACGTGAGAATCGAGAGCAGCTACTCCGCTTCCGCGTGGACGGAGACCGGATTCAGGACATTCGCACTTATCGGAACCTTCGCGACGACCTGACGAGCTCACCAGATTTGATCGATGCCGTCCGCGCGATCTCCGCAGAGGACATCGACTTCACGTCTCTCAATATCGAAGGTTTGGCGTACGATCCCGCATCGGGCCACTTGGTACTGGGTCTTCGCAGCCCAATCCCAGCGGGGCAGTCGATGATCGTTGCGATCGAGAACCCGTCGGACGTCTTCGAGGACAATTCCGTACCGCAGTTCGCTCCACCTACGTATCTCAACCTGGATGGCGGTGGAATTCGCGCCCTGAGCTTCGACCCAGTCCTCGATGCATTCATAATTGTCAACGAAGTCGAATCCTCATCAGGCGACGATGTCTCGCAGCTCTGGTCGTGGGACGGCGAGTCCGATGGCGTGGCCTCTCGCCTGACTCTCCCCGGGATAATCAACCTCAACAACGTCGAGTCGATCGATTCGGTCGAGCTGCAGGGCGAGCGACGACTCATTCTGATGAGCGACGAGGGCCTCGAAGGCCAGCGGCCAGCGAGGTATCTGGTGCTGAACTACGACCAGATCGAGTCATAAGCAAACGCCTCACAGATAGAGGCACAGGGGATCGTGCAGACAGCCCGCCAAATGTCGGCGTCGTCACTTGGCACACCGAAGCCCACAACCGACGAGGCGAGCTGGTCGTCGATTACCGCCGCACCAATCTCGTCGCCAAACGACGGGCGGCACCGACAGCGGTGGGGACATGATCGCGATGACCAACGATGAACCCACCGACGACGGCAACTGGTTCGAGGACTTCGCGATCGGCCAGCGGATGAAGCACTTTCGCTAGGCGTATCGGCTGTGCCTGGCCACCAGAGCGTGACCGAACTGGTCGACGAGATCGAAGGCGGCTGGCGCCAAGCGCAAGCCAGCACCCGCCAACTACTCGATTCCAGACCCTGAGGAGCTGCGGCCGGTAGGGCGACGAACGAGCCGAACTGACAATGCGACCACTTCAAGTTCCCGCGACCCAAGCTCGTGGCCTACCCGCCAAGGGAGATGTCGATGTTGTCGTAGCGACTCGGGATTGACCAAACGCCGGAACTCACCACACCGACGTTGCCGTTACCGCTGTGAGCGGCGTCGCCGTCGTCGAACCAGGTCTGCGTCTCGGAGATACCCAACGGGTTCGTCAGGCTTGCTTCGATACCGACTCGGCCATCTTGGGTTGTCAGCGTTGCCGCCAGTCGCCACCGGCCGAGTTCGACCCGGGTGTTCTCAGCGGTGAAGGCCTGGGCGAAGAGTGTGTGGTCTCCGGCAGGACTGTGGCCGTCACTGGGATTGAGAAACTGATACATCTGGGTGCCAGACCTGCCATCGGCAACGGCGCCAAGTCTCAGCGTGATCCCCGACTCAGTGGGGAAAACGGTGGCGACGTATGCGTTTGGCACTCCTTGCGAACCGGTCGACGGCAACGTCTTCAGGACCAATCCGTGGCTCGATCCCCTGGCGCCGTATCGGGTTGAGCCGAAGTAGGCCAGGTCGATGTCGGTAGCCATCGTGACCTCGCTCTGGGCGGTCACCTTTTGGCTTCCGTCGTTGAACAGATGGAGCTGCGAGCTGTTGTTGGAGTTGACCGCCATGACATGCCCAGAATCGGTCGCCATTCGCAACGGCACATTCGCAGAGTTCGTAGAAACGAACTGTTGGGTGGATCCTTCGGACTCAAAGTCAATGCTGTAGCTGTGACTCGCTGGGTCGACACAGGATGGCAGCGTCGGTTCCTGCACCTCCGGGGTAGGTGTCGGAACCTCCGGGGCAGATGTCGGCGCCGTTGTCGGCGCCCCGGGAGTCGGTGTCGCCGTTGGAACCTCCGCACGGGGCGTGGGCGTTGGTCCGTTGTCGAGGTTCTGGCTCAACCACAGGTAGGCCTGACCGAAGCGCTGACGGAAGGCGGCCTGTTTCGCGCTTGTCGTCGTCGCGGTGTAGCCCGGGACGATGTTTGGCACGCCAGGGCGCTTGTTTGGGCCCATGGTCCAGGTCCAGGTGGCGTCGGCCATCGTCAGGTCGTTCTGGTCACCCGAGAAGATGTAGCCATAAGCGTAGCCATCGGTCAGCACCTGATTGATCGCAAACGAAATGGTGTAGTCGCCGTCGATGTAGATCCGATCGAGAACCGCCTGCTCGTATCGCACCCCGTAGATCTCGTCGTCCCGGCGCGTATCGGCGGGCACAAACTTTCCGTTCTCCTGGGTGGCCCAGCCGCACGCTTCTATCTCATCCAGCAACACCGCCAATGCCGCTTCGGCCGGCGCATCAGCAGATCCTGCGAATCGACGGGCCAGGGCGTAGCGTCCCAGCGCCTCGGCCACGTAGCCGTTGGCCCAGACCGAAACGTTCGTCTTGTCGAGCACACCGGCGTCGCCTTCCCAGTCAAGGTTGGAACAGGGATAGGTGGCGCCGGCCCGGCCTTGATCGTCAATGATTTCGGCTTTGGCCAGAGCACCGGCGGTATCCAGATACCGCTGTTCCCCAGTGGCTTCCCAGAGTTCGGTGAGTGCCAACACCGACCAGGCCTGCGATCGGCTTTGGCCGTTGTAGATGAGCTCGCCGGTTTGGTCATCGACCATGTTGTCCAGCCAGATTCCCGTCTCGACGGCTCCATCGAGGGCGAAGCGATCGCCCGTGAGCAGGTAGTAGTTCAGTAGTCCACGGATCCAGTAGTGACTGGGGTTGGGTGCCCGACTGTGATCGACGACTCCGCTGGCGTCATGCTGATGCACGCCGTGGCTGTATGCGATCGCGTCTCCATCGGCGTGGTAGATGTCGATGTCATAAAGCTGACGGGCCGCCGACTCGGCAATGTCGAACATCTGGCGGTTGTGATCCCCAGAGCGCAGGTAGTTCAGCAGGTTCACGTTGGTCAAATCGAACTCGTTGTTGCCGAAGTAGCGGCCAAAGTTCTTGCTGCCCCCACGGTACGCGTCTCCCCAGTTGCGCCAGCCGTAAAGATCTTCGTCGAAGCGCTCGGCCCAAACATCGGTGCCGGGGCTGTCCGCCATGGCCCGAGACGTTGCTTCGTAGAAGCTGAAGCGAGGGTCAGAGCCATCGGATTCAAACGCGATCAGGCCCAGGGCCATCGTGTCGGCGTAGTGGGTGTTGGACGCCAGCGCATGCATGGGTTCAAGCGTTGCGGTCATGACGTTGTTGATGTCGCCCGCTGCCACGCCGGTGGGCCAAGCCCCGATGACCAGTTCGTGGGTCTTCTGGCGACCTCCCGCGAACGTGTGATCGTCGCGGGAGCGAGCGGGCCACAGATCCACACCAACCTCTCCGTTCCCGATTCGGAGGCCCTTCGGGAAGTTCTGCCAGAAGTGGCGTACGCCTACCCCGGCCGACCAGTTATCGGTCGCGACGGTTGTCCAACCGGCAGCTTGCAGACCCGAGGTTTGTTGCTGGTCATCCTGGTAGGTGCGGAACCCCTCGAAGCTGGTGCCCCAGTAACCGTCGGGAGAGTCCTGCCAATTCTCGACACCACTCGAGTCTTGGTACAGCTCAACCACCGAAGATGAGCCCAGCGACCCGGTGATCAGCTCAGGACCGGCTCCGGGATTAGCAGACTTGTTCCCGGGATACTCATGGCCATCGGGAGACTCGGCCCCGATCGTGTAGCCGACCGGTTGGGTTCCGGTGCTCAGGGCCAGGTTCAGCGAGAGCCCATCCCATTCTTGGAACAGGCGCTCGCCGCCCGAGTTGTAGGCGTTCTGGAGAAAGTTCTCGGGGTTGGTCAACGAGTAGAAGACGCGCACATAGGAGGTCCCGGCATAGGCATGGATGCGGACGGTGTAATCCAGGTAGTCCAGCTGATCTCGGATGCAGCCCCGGTAGTCGCTGATGCAGAGGCCGTTGTCTGCCTTCGTGCGATGCTGGCCTTCGACCTTGATCACGGTGTGCATCGGGCCTGCGAGTTCAACCTCGACGGAGTGCGCAGCGCCGAAGTCGCTTGTCGAACGAAAGACGGTGCCATCGGTCCGGGTCAGAACGATGCCGCCGCCGGAACCGGGTGCCTGCACTTCGGTCTCGTGAACCCCGTCGCCGTCGCTATCGAGCCATATGCCGTCGAACAGAGCGCCGAACTCCCCCGTCGATACCGCAAACTGCAAGGGACCCGTATCGACGCTCAGGTTGTCGGAGGTCTCGGCAACCATGACCGGCGTCGTGAGCGCAGCGTTGCTGCCACCCTCAGACCGCAGAACATAGGCACTGCTGCCGTTGGCGGCAACCGAACTCTGCATGTCCACCTGCACCCATTTGATGTCTTTGGTCTCGTCGTCGGGAGTTCCGTTCCACCGCGACATCACCGTGAACTGGGCTGGTACAGCAACCCCGCTGGCGGCATCTTCGATCCACAGTGCTGACGCATCCTTCAGCTGACCTCGGGGCAGCGGAACACCGGTTGTTACCGGTTCCTCGGTACGCGGTTGATCCAGGCCGTTCGAGACCGACAGGGCCACGCTGACCGGCTGACTGTTGGTCGTCGCCACCAACCGGTCGATCGGGGCGCCCTGGGCGGCCACGGCCGATAGAGCGCCGGCCGACGTCGGTGTCGCATCAACGATCAGTATCGAGCCGAACACGCCCATCACGCACAGAAGCGCCAGAGATAGGTGTCGCCATCGATCAGACTTCGCCTTTGGGCTGGTGGGCGTCTCTCTGTCAGTTTCAGGTGCAACGGTCATGTACGCATCTTCGACAAACGATTCGCCGGCAAACAGGGGGGATCCCCTCCCCCCGACTGGTGTTGCTACCCTCGGCAGGGTGACGGTCACAACCCCCAATGGTGCCGTCGAGCTCCACACCGGCGACCGTGTCGGACCGTGGCTGATCATCGATCAGTTGGGTTTTGGCGGGTCTGCGTCGGTGTATCGGGCCGTTCGAGCAGACGAAGCGGGCGAAAACGAGGAGCAGCCGGTCGAAGTTGCTCTGCGCATCTGCCGGCCGACTGACTCTCGTCATCTCGACGCCATTGTCTCCACCTACGCCACCATGCCTACCCACCCGGCGATCGTGGTCGTGCATGAGACCTTCGTGCATGAGCTCAACGGCCACGCCCACGTTGTGTGCGTTACCGAGCTGAGCCCCGGCGGCACGCTCGAGCAGAAGCTCGACACTGCTCTGCTGCTTCCGGACGAAGCCCGGGCATTGAGTGACCAACTCATCGGCGGGCTGGCCGCCTTTCATTCAGCAGGGCTGGTTCATGGTGATGTGAAGCCATCGAACATCATGCAGTTCGCCGATACCTGGAAACTGGTCGATCCGTCTGCGACCGAACGCTCGTTGGGCGATACCACCACGTCGGTTGTCACCCACGAGCGGACGTTGCCCTACGTGGCCCCCGAGATGCTGGACACCCCCGGGGTCGCCCGGCGAGCCGGAGATCTGTGGGCTCTGGGCGTCACGCTCCATGAATCGTTGACGGGCGCACCACCGTTCGATTCATTCGCCGATCAGGTGGTTGCGAACTGTCGAGTGAACAGCACCGTGCCCGGCGACCTGGCTCGGCTGATCAAGAAGTGCGTGGCCCCCAGCGCATCAAGACCGAACACTGCGGCGACATTGCGAGACTGGCAGCGCCCGGTCGGTCCCGGCAGTCGCTTGAAGCGGCGCCATCACGTAGCGTTGCTGGCCGCCCTGGCCATCGGTGTTGTGACGCTCGTTTCGCTGACCTCTGCAACCGAAACCCCAGTCGTCGACCGCATCGATTTTGAGACCGATGGCAACCTTGACCGCTTCGTTGGCGCCGCAGATGCTCCCGCTCCGATGTTCGTCGCAGACCAAGGCTCCACCAGACTTGCGGTGGGCGTGAACAACGTCGACCGAACCTACTTGCTCGCTGGCACTCAACTCAGCGGCGCGGTCAGTATCGAAGCCGATGTGCGCGTGGCCGCCTACCCCAGCAGCGAATTCGGGATTGGCGGCCCGACGTACGGTCTGATTCTCAAAACCCTTCCTTCTGAGTCGAGCGCCATTCCCGATGCCTACACCGTCTCGGCTGCCCCCACCAACGATGGAGTCCGAGTCCGCATCGGTGTCACCGCCGAGGGCAAAGCGGGCAGTGTCGGCCATCAATACCGTCAGGCCGAGGACGGCCACAGTGCATTCACCGAACAGGTGCTTTTCGCCGGGGCAACGGACCTTGAAGTTGAGACAAACAGGGGCCTTGAACCCGAAGCAGTAGAGCTTGGTTATTGGCAGATCTCGGGCAGCCTCGCCCGCGTTGACGGCGGGGTGCAGGTTGTCGCCGTACTCACCAATCCATCGGGGACCTCGGAATCGTTCGAGTGGATTGACCAGGGAGAGAACGCCCACGATGGCGCCGGCTCGGTGGGTATTGCCAGCTTGGGTTTGTGGTCGATCGAGCCGCGGATCGACAACTTTGTTGTCAGCAGCGACGGCTAAGCGCACGTGGCAACGGCCAGCACCGACGAGCAAAGCCAGCACTTGCATGTCCACATCAACGACCGCTCCTACTCCGTATCTGCGGGCGAGACATTTGCGTTCGGGCGAGCCGGGGTGCCCGGTCTGCTTGGCGAGAGTGATTCGACGGTCAGTCGCACCCATGGGCTCATCAGCAACTACGTCGACCGGTGGGAGGTCACCAGCGTTGGTTCCTACGTCGGCTTCCTCATGCACGATATTGAGAGCGCAGCCACGCTGGAAGTGCCAGTCGGTATCGGGCCCATCGGTGTGCCATTCACCTCGGTGATGATTGTGGTTCCCGCTCGAAATCGATACGCCTTGACGGTCGAGGCACCCCATCAGAATCGCGGCCACGACCTACCCGACCTGGGCCGACGGGGTACCGCTGCAGCCACCGAGCAGATCATTCCTGAATCCGCGTGTTTCGATCGCAACGGCCGCATGCTTCGTTGGTTCCAGGTTCTGGTTGCTCTCTGCGAGCCCCGCTTGTTGCTCAACAGCGGCCCTGTGGTGATCCCTAGCGACGCGGCAATCCGGCACCGTTTGGGCATGGGGTCGTCGTCCTTTGATCGCGCCTTTTCTCGCGCCCGCACCGAGTTGGGTTTCGAGCCCTACACGCATCTTGTCCGGGTGGCCATGATGAACGTCGCAATCCATCAAGGCGTCGTCCGACCCATCCATCTGGATCTACTCCCCAACGCAACAGGCCTACAGTCCGGCACCGAAACTCTCTAGGTCAGGGCCACTGCAACCAATTGGGCCATGCTGGTGTTCTCTTGGATGTGCACCCACCGACCAGCGAACAAATCGCTGCCGATCTCGATCAGTCGTTTCCTCTGTTTGTCGACGCGTATGCGCCGATGGTGCTCACCTTGGCCAGCCGCCTGACCGACTCGAACACCGGGGAAGACATCACCCAAGAGGTATTCCTTCGGGCCTATCAAGCCCTGAGCGGCTACGGGCAGGCGAGAGTGCTGCAGCTGAGTGCGCGGCCCTGGTTGGCGACGATCACCCGCAACCTGGTACGCAACGAATACCGACGTCGCGATCGGCGAGCCACGGTGCCACTCGATACCGACGAACCTGCACCAGCGAACGACAGCAACCTCGAGACGATCGACGCCAACGACCAAGTGAACCAGCTGCTGACCAGCCTTACCGATGCACAACGCTCGGCCGTGGTGCTTCGCCATGTTGTCGGCCTGTCGATGCGCGACGTCGCCCTCACGATGTCGTGTCCCGAAGGCACCGCGAAGTCCCATGTTTCTCGCGGCCTCGCCCGGTTGCGCAGCCAACTCCAAGCCGAGCAAGGAACACAGCCATGACCGATCTCGATTCCATGCTCAGCAGCGCGACTCTCACCCCGACAGCGAAGTTGCGCGATCGGATTCTCGAAGCTGTCGCAAACCAAGAAGAGGAGAGCGGGGGCTACCACCTCGCGCAGATGAATACCGCCCGGTTCCGTCATCCGATGGATCACCCCAACATGGTGAGCTTCGTCGAGATGCTCGACCCGGTGAATCATCAGGCTGACTCGGCACCGGGTTTCATTTGGCGCCTCACCGACGAAAACTCGAACGACGCCACCTCAATCACGTTCTACGACGACCCGCTGCTACTGGTGAACATCTCGGTGTGGGCAGACGTCGAGTCACTGCGCAACTTCGTGTACCGCACTGCACACGTCGACATGGTCAAACGTCGCGACGAGTGGGCTGACGCTATGGAGGAGCTGTACATCGTGATGTGGTGGGTGCCTGCCGGTCACGTGCCTGATGTCGCCGAGGGCGACGCCCGGCTGAGCCGGCTTCGCCAGCACGGTCCATCACCCGAAGCATTTACGTTCGCAGAACCGTTCCCCCAACCAACGCACAACGGGTAGGCGGTTACTGCTGAGCGCTGCCGCGTTTGATCACTGCGTCGCGTCGGGCCGCAAGGTCCTCGGCCGAGAACGTGGCGCGGGCCTGGAAATCGGCCTTGGCCTCACTTTCAATGCGCCAGTCGGCCGCGAGGCGCGCATCTTCTTGCGCCCGATACGTGGCGAGCATGCGCGCCACGCCCTGTTCTTCGTTGTTGGCGATCTCCACGGCGATGGCGCGTGCGGTGGTCAGCAGTTCCTCATGCGGAACAACCCGGTTCACCAGCCCCCAGGTGAGCGCCTCTTCTGCGGTCACAAACGAGCCGGTCAAGGAGATCTCCCGCGCCCGCCGCACACCAACGGCATCGGCCAGCAGTGCGGTGAGACCCCAGCCAGGCATCACTCCCACCCGGGCGTGGGTGTCGGCGAAGCGCGCGTTGGGCGAAGCGATGAGGAAGTCGCAGTTGAGTGCCAGCTCGAAGCCGCCGGTGATGGCTGGACCATTCACTGCGCCGATGAGCGGCGTCGTGCGCGGGCCAAACGGAGGTCGGCTGAATGCGCCGTTGGCGCCGGCGGGTGCAGTGGGCCGGCTCCCTCCCATGGCCTTCAGGTCGAGCCCGGCACAGAACGCCGGATCGGTGCCGGTGAGAACGATCGACCGGACAGCAGCGTCGGCATCGAGTTCGGCGATGGTCGCCGGTATGGCCTGCCGCAAGGCATCGTCGAGCGCGTTGCGCGCTTCAGGACGGTGCATGGTGATAACACCGATGCCATCGGCGATATCGATCAACACCGGTCCGTCGCTGTCGGCGATCATGGCTTACCCCCTGATGAGTCGGTTGCCGCCCACCCTATGCGGCAGAGATCACAAGCTCAGCGCGACCAGAACTCAAGGACGCGTTTCGCCAGCAGGGTCAGCGGCAGTTTCGTCGTAGGACCGCAGCAAGAGTCTTGTCGTTGGGCAAGTAATAACTAGTTGTGCAACAATCAACTTTCACGACGCTTCTCGTAGTTGATGCCTTGACCACATTCCAGAGTGGGATCATCGAAACGGCTCAATCCTTCACGGAGGCTGAGTGGGAGGCGCCATCGGCTTGTCCGGGCTGGCGGGTCCAGGACGTGATTGCGCACATGGGCGTCGGCATCGGGGCCCGATCGTTGTCCGACCCGGTACCGGCGCGGGCCCGATCGTTATCGCTATGTGTCGGATCTCGCATATTATGAAAGAGTATGATCATACAATGCGACCCCCTTGGAGGTCTGAAGTGTCAACGAGCTATGTAATGAAGGTTTCTCAGAACGGTCAGGTGTCGATCCCTGCCGATACGCGGTCGCGGTGGGATAGCAGCAGGGTGGTGATCGTCGATCTTGGAGACCGAATCGTGATCCGGCCGCTACCTGATGATCCAGTGGGTTCGCTGCGCGGGAAGTACAGCGGCATCGGCCCCGACAGTGACAAATCACGGCAAATCGAACGCAAAGCGGCAGCTTCTCGTGAGATGCAAAGGTGATCCTCGATGCCTATGCGGTGGTGGCGTTCCTGCGTAACGAACCCGCTGCCGAGGAGGTCCAGGCTTTGCTGGTCGGCAATCGAGGAGCGTCAGTAACTGTCGTGGGTGTCGCCGAAGTGCTCGACAGACTCATTCGCCTGGGAGGTATTGACGAGGAAGAGGCAGCGTTGGATCTTGCTCAGCTTTCCCTGGCCGATCCAGAGCCGCTAGGAGTTTCGGTTGCAGCAGCGGCAGGTCTTTTGCGGGCACGGCGGTACCACCGGACACGATGTGCAGTCAGCCTCGCTGATTGCATCGCGGCCGAAGTAGCGCGCTCCAACGGGACTGCAGTAGTTACAAGTGACCCCCATCTTCTCGACGTGTGCGCGGCCGAGGGAATCGCCGTCGAAGTCCTCCCCGACACCCAGGGCCGTCGCTGGACCCCGCGAGGCTGAGCAATAACCCCGGTCGATGACCGACCCCCGAGTGCTCGGACCGTCCAGCTGTTCTGCCGAATACACCGCTGCGCTTCAGCTCGACTCAGGCCGGCATCTACCGACGTCCCCCGATCCTCGATGAACACCGAGATGAGATACTCAACGAATTGGAGAGAACAGATGACTGACACGGTGCAATCGACGTCAACCGCGCTGCCCTCGCAGGAAGCGTTCTACTCACTCTGTGCCGCTGATGCTGAGCTCGGCTTCGCGATTCGGTACTGGACTGGCGGCCTCCGCTTTGAAGCGACCGCCGGCGACGTCTCCGAGATCATCGGGTTCTCAGTAAACGAAGGCACGATCAGCGCAGCGGTCCCACAACCCGGCTCTGGCGTTATCTCGGTGACCGGGCCGACAGAGCTGTGGCAGCCACTGACCGAAGCAGTACCTGCTCCGTTCATGCAACTCGCGGTGCTCGTGAACATGGGTGAACAAGGACTGGACTTCACCGCAAGCGATCCGATGACGTGGTGGCAATACGCTCCAGCTGCCGAGCGGGTTTCTGAGCTGCTTCGAGCGCCCGGTGGCGAGCGAGCACCCCGGCGCCAAGAACGCGGCGCGTCAAGGATTGACAGTCCCGTCGGCGGTTACATGCACATCGATCTCGAGACCGCTGAGGGCACGTTCGATCACCGGATCTACTACGAGACCGCAGGGCAAGGCATTCCGCTGCTACTGCAACACACCGCCGGATCCCACAGCCTGCAATGGCGGCACCTCTTCGAGATGCCCGCAATCACCGATCACTTCCAATTGATTGCGTACGATCTGCCGTTTCATGGCAAGTCGATCCCACCGGTCGACCAGCGCTGGTGGGAACAGGAATACAAACTCGAAGGTGCGCTTCTGCGACAGATCCCGGTCGCATTGGCAGGAGCGCTTGACCTGGTCGACCCCGTCTTCATGGGTTGCTCGGTCGGCGGACTGCTGGCCCTCGATCTCGCGCTTCATCACCCCGACGTGTTCTCGGCCGTCATCTCGCTCGAAGGTGGGCTCCATATTGGAGGCGACCTCGACGCCCTAGTCGGATTCTGGAACCCGCAGGTCAGCAACCACACCAAGGCCAGGACTATGGAGGCGCTGTGCTCTCCGACCTCGCCCGAGGCCTACGTGAAAGAGGTATCGCAGGTCTACTCGGCTGGCTGGCCTCCCGCCTTCCTCGGCGATCTCCACTACTACATGGTCGAATTCGATATCACCGAACGTGCGGCCGAGATCGACACCGAACAGGTGGCGGTCCACATTCTCAGCGGCGCCTACGACTTCAGCGGCTCGGTCGCCCACGGCACCGCTGCCCACGGCGCGATCGCTGGATCCACCCACGCAATCATGCCCGACATGGGCCACTTCCCCATGACCGAGAACCCACTGGCGTTTGCCGAGTACCTGCAGCCAGTTCTCGACAAGGTCATCGAACGGATAGGAACGCCACGGTGAGCAGCACTGAGCCCCAGACCGAGCGGCCGCAGAACAAACAACAGCAGCGGACCGAACGCTCAACGAACGCACTCTTGGAAGCTGCGTCTGATCTGATCGTCGACGGTGGGTTCGCGGCCCTGACCTTCGCTGCAATCGGCGAGCGCTCCGGATACAGCCGCGGGATGGTCACCGCTCGATTCGGCAACAAGGACGCCCTGATCGAGGCACTGATCGACCGCATCGTCACCACGTGGAGCCACAAGAATGTCATCCCCTACACCAAGGGTCGCACTGGCCTCGATGGTGCGATGACTCTGCTCGACGCGATCACCTCGCAGGCGGCCAAGGATCCTCGCGGGCTGCAGGTGCTCTACTCACTCATGTTCGAAGCCGTTGGATCGAACGATGACATGGTGTTGCGCTTCGCCAAGTTTCACGAGGGCATGCGCGCCGACTTCGCCAGGTACGTCCGGCGCGGTCAACGCGACGGGTCGATTCGCAAAGGCCCATCGCCGGATCGCGAGGCCGAACTTTTCGTCGCGGGACTTCGCGGCATCGGCTTCCAGTGGCTCCTCGATCCCGGCGCTTTCGACCCGGTCAAAGCCCTCAAGTACTTCCGGGCCACAACCCACGATCGTCTCATCAACCCACTCTCTGACAAGGACGCAAAATGACCAGCTACGAGCGCGCCAAGATGGATCGCATACGTCGATCAGAACTTTCGACCCCCGGTCACTCCGTAAAGATGATTGGCAAGGCGGCGGCAAGCGACGCCGACATGGTGTTCCTCGATCTCGAAGACGCCGTTGCTCCCTCGGCCAAGGTCGACGCCCGCAAGAACATCATCGCCGGGCTCAACGATCTCGACTGGGGCGACAAGATCCGGTCGTACCGCATCAACAGCGTCGACACGCAGTGGTGCCATGACGACATCGCCGAAGTCGTCACCGGCGCCGGTGCGAACATCGACGTCATCATGGTGCCGAAGATCAAGGGGCCACGTGAGGTTTGGTTCGTCGACGACATGCTCACCCAGCTCGAACTCAAGCTCGGTCTCGAGGTCGGCCGGATCGGCATCGAGTGCCTGGTCGAAGAGGTCGAAGCGCTGCAGACCATCGACGAGATTGCCCATTGCAGTCCGCGTCTCGAAGCGCTGGTCCTCGGTATCGGCGATCTCTCGGCCAGCCAGGGCATGCGCCTCGGGCACATCGGCGTGACCGACGGCGAGAACGCACTGCGCTACCCCGGCGACGTCTGGCACTATGCCCGACATCGACTTGTCGTCGCCTGCCGGGCGGCCGGCATCGACGCTATCGATGGGCCCTACGCCAACTTCGCCAGCCCCGAAGGCTATGAGCGCAGCGCCGCCACGTTCTCGATGATCGGTGGCGTCGGCAAGTGGTGCATCCATCCCAGTCAGATCGAGTCTGCTAATCGCGTGTTCGCTCCAACTCCGGAAGAAATTGCCGAGGCGCAGGGGGCTATCGATGCCGTCGCCGCCGCTGAGGCGAACGGCGAGGGTGCCGCGAACTTCAACGGCATGATGATCGACGCGGCGACCACGCGGCTATTCCAAGTCACCCTCGACCGAGCTCGTCAGTGCGGCTTGATCGCATGAGGTTCGACGGCAAGCGGGTCATCGCCACTGGTGCCGCGGCGGGCTTCGGAGCAGCGATCGCCCCGAAGTGCTCCACTTCTCCGAGGCGTTTGATGAGACCTTGTGGTATCAAACCCTTGTTTGGGTCCAGCTCGTTGGCTGCCGGCAGGACCTCGTCCATCGTGAAGGATCGCGCCTCGGCTTGCAGCTCAGCGCGACGGTCAGTCCGGAATGGTTCAGCGATGATCGGTGGTTGCGCGGACAGGGTCATGTGATTTCCCCCAGAGGGTCGGTGTGGAACCGCGTCGAGCTTGGCAGGCAACAACTAATCGAGTAAATCCAGCGGCCCGCCGGCCCGGTGGAGTTGCCTAATTGATGGTTGCGTCGCCCACCTACACTCATCCGGGATGCGTCGAACTGCTCGCCACCTCCGACGTGTCGTCACCGCTATGGCGGCGTTTTTAGCCATCGTCATCGTTCTTGCCTCGGCAGCTGCTGCGCACACGGCGCTCGTCGATGCGTCGCCGGAGCCCAATGCCAGGGTCGGCGGCACCGTCGATCGCATCGACCTCGAGTTCGGCGGCGATGTAAGCGGACCCGGCATCGTGCTTCGTGATCCCGCAGGCGAACCGATGAGCGGTGAAGTGAGCCAGCCGTTCACCAACCGAGTCAGCATCGTGCTCGCCGAACCGCTCTCGATACCCGGCCGGCATTGGGTCGACTATGCAATCGTGGCCGCCGACGGTGACCGCATCGAAGAGAGCTATGGCTTCGAGTTTGAACCCACCGCTCCTCCACCAACGCCACTGCCCACCCCGAGCTCGGGACCGTCGCAACTGTTGCTGATCACACTCGGTGTCGCGCTCGGCTTCGCCGTCGTCGGCGGCTTTAGCTGGCTGCAGGGCCGCCGCAGCCACGCCGCCGAAAGCTAAGAGCTGCGGCGGTAGGGCGAGGAACGAGTCCTGCTGGCAAGGCGAGCAGACAACAGAGCGCGCTATTCGCCGAGGAACGAGGCGAAAAAGGAACTTGTCGTAGTGAGCGCATGCACCTACCGGCGCGGGTCCTAAGAATCCTCGTAGGCCCGGATCAGGGCCGCGTAGTCGTCCTGGGCCATGAGTTCCTCGTGGGTGCCGTCGCCAGCGAGCGCACCGTTCGACAAGTAGAGCACTCGATCGGCAAGCCGGATCGTGGCCAGGCGGTAGGCCACGACGACGACCGTCGCCTGCAAGGTGTCGCGGAGGCCAGCCAGAATCTCGGCTTCGATCGTCGGGTCGACGGCCGATGTTGCATCGTCGAGAACCAGAATGCGAGGCTCCCGCAACAACGCGCGGGCGAGCGCTACTCGCTGGCGTTGACCGCCGGACACGGTGACGCCTCGCTCGCCCATAACCGTTGAAAGGCCGCCTTCGAGTTCACCGATGAAGTCGTCGGCGCGAGCGACCGCGAGCACTCGGTCGATCTCGGCAGGCGACGTTTCGACGCCGAGTGTGATGTTCTCTTCGAGCGACGATGCAAACAGGAAGGCTTCTTGGAACACCAGGCTGATCGCCGCGTGAAGCTCATCGGCGGCAACCGTCTGAGCGTCGAGCCCGCCGATAAGAATGCGGCCGTGATCGGGGTCGATGAGACCGCCGATGAGTTGCGCGGCCGTCGATTTCCCCGATCCGGTTGAACCGACGATCGCGACCGAGGTCCCGGGCTCGATTCGAAGGCTCAATCGCCTCAGCACGGGGATGTCGGGGTCGTAGCCGAACTCGACGGAATCGAACTCGATCGCGAGCGGACCGGTCGGCAACGCAGCCGATCCATGGCCGTCGCTCGACCCGGGTTCGGCGAGGACACCGTCGACCCGGGCGAGCGCCGCGACCGAACTCGGCATCTCTTGCAGGAAGAAGCCGAATACGCGAATCGGCACGGCAAGAATCGTGAACAAGCTCATCGCCTGCACCAACTCGCCGGCCGTCGTCTCGCCGCGGCTGACTTCCCACGCACCGATCACCAGCAGTGCAATGATCCCGAGGTTCGGCAACATCTCGATGGCCGGATCGAAGAGCGCCCGCAGACGACCCATACGAATGCGCACATCACGAAGGTCGTCGGATGCGAGCCGAAGGCGTTCGACCTCTGATTGTTCGCGGCCCAGGGTCTTGACGACGAGGGCGCCGTCGAAGCTCTCGTGCGCGGTCGCCGACACCGTTCCGACCAGTGCCCGTTCCGACAACGCAAGCGCCGACATGCGCGAGGTGTACACCCGGTTGAGGACGATCAAGCTCGGGAACAGAACAAGCGCGACCAGCGCGAGCCGCCAACTCACCAGCACGAGCGCGATCAGTGCGAAAACGGCCAGCGCGAGAGTGCCGATCGCGAAGGCCACTGGCTTCAACATGCGGGTCGCCGTTTCAACGTCGGCGTCGGCATGAGCCAGCAGCTGACCGGCCGGGGTGCGGTGGTGGTACTCCATCGGCAAGTCGAGGTACTGGTCGGTCAGCTCGCCGCGCCACACCGCCTGCGTGCCATATTCGGCGCTGCTGAGAAACCAGCGGCGCCCCATCGCTCCGAGCGCTCGGGCGATGGCGACGAGCAGAAACGCAAGGATCGCAAACCACACCGCCGCTGCACCAACGTCGCCGTCTTCGAAACGGGGAACGATGACCTGGTCGGTCGCCCGGCCCATGACAACCGTGATGCCGACGGACGCGAGCGAATACAGGATCGCGCTCGTCGTCGCGATTGCGTGCCGCAGCGGCCGGAGCCGCCACGACCGAGCAATCAGCGCCAGTCCACCTCGAAAGACGCCGTCCAATTGTTCGGGCCTGCGGCCCGAAGCGTTTCCACGCAGGCCCGTATCCGCGCTCATGGAACGTCGCTCCGCTCCGCGGAGATCACTTCCATCGGATCAACATGCGTCGCCGCATTGCATGCCAGGCGCATGGCCTTGAGCCGCAGCTGCGTGCAACGCTTCGAGCCGGAGGCTCGAAGCGTTGTCAGAGCCGGTCGCAGATGGCGCTTGCGAATTCGGAGCACTTGACTTCGGTTGCGCCGTCCATGAGGCGGGCGAAGTCGTAGGTGACAATCTTGTCGCTGATGGTTGCTTCGACGGCACGAACGATGTCGTTGGCGGCATCGGTCCAGCCGAGGTGTTCGAACATGAGCACACCCGACAACAGCACCGACGAAGGGTTGACCTTGTCTTGGCCCGCGTACTTCGGGGCCGTGCCGTGCGTCGCTTCGAACACGCCGTGCCCGGTGACGTAGTTGATGTTCGCGCCCGGAGCGATACCAATACCGCCGACCTGGGCGGCCAGTGCGTCGGACAGGTAGTCGCCGTTGAGGTTCATCGTGGCGATGACATCGAACTCAGCCGGACGGGTCAGTACCTGCTGCAACGCGATATCGGCGATGGCGTCCTGGACGAGGATCTTGTCGCCGGCGTCGCCGCCGCAGTCTTCCCAGCTGACGGCAACGTCGCTGAATTCTTCCTTCACGAGGTCGTAGCCCCAGTTGCGGAACGCACCCTCGGTGAACTTCATGATGTTGCCCTTGTGCACCCAGTGCACGCGCTTGATGTCGCGCTGGACGGCGTAGTTCATCGCGGCCCGCTGCAGGCGCTGCGAGCCGGTCTTCGAGATCGGCTTGATGCCAATGCCCGAGTCGGCCGAGATGTCACGGCCGAAGATGTCGGACACCGCCTGGCGGATGCGCTCAGCTTCGGTGGTGCCCATCTCGGCTTCGATGCCGGCGTAGATGTCTTCGGTGTTCTCGCGGAAGATCACCATGTCGACGAGTTCAGGCTCTTTGACCGGCGATGGAACACCCGCGAAGTGGCGGACCGGGCGGAGGCACACGTACAGGTCCATGATCTGGCGGATCGCGACGTTGAGGCTGCGGAAGCCGCCACCGATCGGCGTGGTCAGCGGACCCTTGATACCGATGAGGTACTCGTTGAGCTTGTCGATCGTCTCGTCGGGCAGCCATGAACCGGTCGCATCGTGCGCCTTCTGGCCAGCGAGGACCTCGATCCACTCGATCGTCCTCCCGTGTTTGGCAGCGGCGGTGTCGAGCACACTCTTGGCTGCAGGCCAGATATCGATGCCGATGCCATCGCCTTCGATGAAGGGGATTATCGGATTATCTGGAACGTTCAGGGTGCTGTCGCTATTGATCGTGATCTTCTCTGCCATGGCGAAAGACTATCGAACAGGATGGTGAGCGACGAGCGGACGGTCTTGCTGCGACACTGGACCGCGATGACCACCCATCGGACGATTGGAAGTACCACCCAACATCGGGTTCCTCAGCGGCTTCGCCGCGTCCTCGGTACCTGCCTGTTGATCGTCGTCGCGTTGCTCGCCGGCTGCACCGGTGAGGCGCCTGACACCGCAACCGACGACGTCGCCGAAGGTGAACGTCGGCCCAACGGCAACGTCGCAACGCGGCTGAACCCGCGCCGTTATGTCGCCGAGTGGCTTGTCGATGCCGAAGCGATCGGCCGCGAAGCTGGCGGCCTGCCATTCAACTACGTCGAAATCGTTGATGACCGCGACGGTGTCTATCTCGTCCAAGGGCCAGAACACCTGGCCAAGCAGACCCGGGCCGAAGTCGTCTTCTGTGCCGGCATCTTTGCCGTGTCGCCAAGTTGCGCCGCGACGGCGCGCCCTCGCGGCGTTCCGGACGTCCTGGCGATCGGGCTTCGAGCGATCACCGAGTGGTCGCCGACAAAGCTGTACCAGCTCTCGACACCAACCGAGTTCGAGCAAGCGATCGCCGAAGATCCGACCAACTGGACATCGCGTCGAGCCACCCATGGCACCACCCCGGTGGTCTGTTACGCCGCAGCCGCTGGTTCGCGAGCCGCCCAAGAAGGCTTCGAAGTGTGCTTCACCGACGACGAAAACGAACTCGTGGCATCGGTCGACCTGCAGGGCGACTTCCTGCTCGATATCTCGCTCGAACGGTATGGCAGCGAAATCACCGAGTTCGACCTTGAGCTTCCGGCCACTGTGCGCCGCGATGCCGATGTGTATGACCAGCTGGTCTACATCTTCCCGGCCGTTCCCGACATCGTCGACATCGACCCCAACGCGGTCGAAGAAGTCGATGCGATTGGTCAGGTCACCGGAGGCTGAGTTTCAACCGATCCCGCATCGCTACTGTGCCGGGCATCGGAATCTCTTTCATGTAAGAATCGCCCGGAACAAGGTTCAGACATGCGGTGGTTCGCAATTAGTTTTCATGTAACGGGACCAAGACGGGCTGTCACGGCGTGTAGTCGGCAACCGATTTCCCAGCTGAGGCCACCGTGGTCACGACAATGGCGCTTCGGGACGTTCTCGTTGTGCCCGTAGGCCGCCAAGACGACCGAACATTTACCGAGTTTTACGAGGAGAGCATCCTCGACCTCACTCGCGCCCTCACTGCGACGCTGGGCGACGTGCAACTGGCCCAGGATGCCGCCCAGGAAGCGATGGCCAAGGCGTGCGTCAAGTGGGATGTCATCAGCGGCTACGACAATCCGGGCGGTTGGTGTTACCGAGTCGGTCGCAATTGGGCGACGAGCCGATGGCGAAAGCGGCGACGCGAAGTGTTAGACGACCGAATCATCGACCTCGGTTCGACGGTCGATCCCGATCGATCGGAGGACCACCGGCTCGCGGCGGCGCTCCGCCAGCTACCGATCGAACAGCGCGAAGTAGTCGTGCTGCGTCTGGTGCAAGACTGGTCGATCGCCGAAACCGCCGAGGCGCTCGACGTGCCGGCCGGCACCGTGCAGAGCCGTTACAGCCGCGCTTTGCAGCGGCTTCGCCAGATACTGGAGGCCGAAGATGAGCAGTAACTTCGACGACGCCGGTTTCGAACAATCACTTCGCCGCGCGGCAACCATGCTCGCCGACGATGCCGCGCTTCCGCCCGGCGGTGCCGGGGCCGCATGCCATATCGGCGCCCGCCGACGAACGATGCGGCAGGCCGCTGGCGTCTCGACCGCGGTCGTTGCCCTCATCGCCTTGATCTATGGCGGTTCGTTGATCGACAACTCCGTCGAGTCCGATGCGCAGGTCGCGATCGAGATTGTCGGCGAGGCGACGCCCCGCCCGGAGGAGTTGATCGTGACCGAAGCCGACGCGGCAGACTCGGCCCGTCGGCCAACACCGGCCACGTCGTCGGCCGGAGGCGACGACGACGCAGGTGAAGAAGATCCGAGCTTCGCCAATGCCAGTGGCGACGACGGCGCGGGCGACGACGATGGCTCAACGACCCCCACGCCCGTGCCATCGAGAACGACAGAACCAACGACCGTGGCGACAGCGGGCACGCCGCAACCGTCGAACACGCCGCTGCCAACCGCAACGCCGCGAACCTCGACCACACCAACGACCTCGACCACACCAACCGCAACGCCGCAAACCTCAACCACACCAACCGCAACGCCGCGAACCTCGACCACAGCAACGACCTCGACTACAACAACCGCAACGCCGACGGCACGGTCCACGTCGACGCCGGGGCCCGGCCCGACGAGGCAACCATCGGCAACACCCCGACCATCGCAAACCGCTGCGCCCGTCATCCCAACATCGACGCCCCAAGTCGGCACCGCAACACCACGGCCGACGCGGGTGCCTCCGGCGCCGTCCACGGCGACTCCATCGGCCACATCGACCCCCCGGCCTTCCCCGACGCCAACCGCCATTCTCTCTCGGGTGCCGGCTCCCCCGATCGCAACTCCAACGACCAGGCCAACGTCGACACCCACCCCAACGCCCACCCCACGGCCATCGCCGACACCGCCGGTCAGGGCGACCCCATCCGCCACACCGCATCCAACAGCTACCCCGACAGTTCGACCGACCGCCAGACCGACCGCCCGCCCAACGCTGCAACCAACCGTCGGCGCCACACCGACCCGAGTCCAACCAACGTCGACGGCAACCCCAGCCCCGACCACCTCGCCCTCGCCGAAACCTCCGCGGCCATCGGCCACACCGGAACCGATATACGAGCCAGTCGTCGAGTCGACGCCGACGCCGACCCCACCGCTCCGCATCGAACCGGTTGGGCTTCCGCCGGCCGGCACCGCTGCCTGCGCCCCATTCGATCAGCAGAACGCACGGCCCAGCTACCAATGCAACTTCAACGCGGCGATCGATGCCGACAACGCCCTCTGCGATATCGCTCGCAACGGGAACCCGACGACGCCGTGTGCAATCGTGCGTACCTACCCCTGGGTCTCGGGGGCCTGCGCACCGGGCTACGAGCGAGCCCGTCTCGCTGGCGAAACGACGATTCGCTGTATCGGCATCTGGTAGCTAACCGGCCGCGTCGGCGAGCATGGTGAAGCGACCGCCGCGGCTGCCGACGAAGATCCGGCCCCTCCATACGACGGGCGTCGCCTCGATGCAACCGTCGGCGACGTCGGCCTGCCACAGCTCAGGTGGTTCGATCGTCGTGTCACTGATGTCGTAGGCGTGAATGACACCTTCACAATCGCCTTGTAACAACGTGTCGTCGATCACGACCTGCGAACTCCAGAGTGGCAAACCAAGCTGCTTCTCCCAACGGATCTCTCCAGTGGAGCGGTCGATCCCGAGCAGTCGGCCGGTATCGGTCGACGCGAACACAACATCGTCGTGAACCGCAGGTGTGGCCCAAACGCCGGCATCGCGCCTCGATTGATCCTCGACGGACCACACCAGCGGATCGTCGGCCAGTGGATCGAGTTTCAGAATCTGGCCGACGTCACGCGACCGCTGATTGCCTCGTTCGTATTCGACTCCGACATACAAGAAACCTTCGTCGTCGGCCACCATCGTCGCGTCGATGTCGTCTCCGGCCCAGTAACGAAAGATCCGTTTGGGGCCGACGCCGTCATCAAGCCCGCTGAAATCCCAGCCTTGTATCAGCCCGCCTGAATTCGCGAACCACGCGGTCTGCCCAGTGATGACAACCGATGATTCGATCGAGACGTTCGACCCGACCGCCGCTGTCAGTTCCGCGTCCCAGCCGGGCACTGCAACCACCAGCTCCGGATCGACGCGGACCTTCCCGTCGTTGTCGTAGGACCGATTCAGTTTGATGATGTGGAAGTTGCTGTTCTCGCCGCCTTCGAACAGGTAGTCGTCGACGATCAAGGGCGAACCATCCCAGTCGTCATTCCACAATCGTGGCGAAATGCTCCGAGCGTCGAGCGACCACAACTCGATCGGCTCGGCGCCGTCGAAAGAGATCACTCGGAGCTGGTTGTCTCGCGACCCCGTGTACAGCAGCGGGTAGCCGTCGGGATCAACCGTCACCGAACCCTTGATTATGTCACCGGTGCGAAACGGCGACAGTCGCGGCAAACCGGTGACGCCGTCGATGAAATGGACCTGGCGGTCGTAGGCCCCGAACGCGACCCATAACTCGCCGTCTCGTTCCCAGACCGCGGGCTGGCCGGTCCAACCCAGACCGCACCACTGCTTCGTCTCGGTACCAACGGTGCTGTTCGAACACATCGGGCGTTCGGGGTACCGCCACATGACCTCGGGCCGGTCCGGTACCGGACCCTCACCGTGATAGGACCGGGTCGGGTTGCCGCGAAACGTGAGCACCCCGGCGACCGTGTCACCCCACGGCGTACCGAACGACGCCGGGTCGACCCAACCGACCGGTGGCGGGGTCGGTGTTGGACTGGGGGTTGGCGTTGGCGTCGACGTCGGCAAGAAGGCGGGACTGGGCGGGATCACCTTTGGCAACTCAACGGTTGGCGTCGGCAACGCGGCGACGAGGCCAGGATCGACCGTCGCTTCATCGAGCATGCGTGGCTGGGCAACAAGCAGCGCGACGAGCAGTACACCTGCGGTCAAGAAGACGGTGATTGCGATCTGGCCCGCCCGACGCACGATGATCGATTCTTTGGTGAACCAGACCGAGTCAGTTCCCGGCAGCTAGTCGCGCGGAACGAACCCGAACGCCCGGTTGAGAAGTGGAGTCGACGCGTCGACCGCGAGCTGCCGAACTTCGACGTGGTTGTTGGCAAAGAGCCGCGGCAGCGGCGCCGATGCGGTAGATGTCGGGACCGAGGTCGGTGCCGGTGGCCCCGAGGAAGCTGGCTCATCTCGCTTCGCCGAGTCGGCGGCCTCTTCCTGAAACACGAGGTGTTCAAACGATGGTGCCGAGCGGTTCGTGCGGGCGACCGGCGGGCGGAGTTGCTCCGGGGCTCGATCGTCGCGTTGCGAGCGTTCCGGCGCTCGCAACGGTGCCGGCCCAATCGTCGGCAACGAGGGTTGGGTGACCGATGCCTGGGGGTCGTTGTAAGGGGAAGTGCGGTCGGAGCGCTGCGGCGGCCTGGGGTGTTCCTGCGGCTGCGCCGCTGGTCGGTTGACCATCGACGGGAAGATGTCGTCGAACGACAGCTCGTCGGCTGGATCGATTTCTTCATCCTCGGTCGATCGGTCGTCGGCCGCGGTCGGGGCATCGTCAGACTCGGCATCGTCGAGCTGGGCGTAACCAATGTCGTCGAACAGGCGCGGAAGCTCAAACGCTTCGTCGACTTCGGCGGTCTCATCTGGGCCGTCGACGCCGGCGGCCTGACCTGGGCCCTCGGACGCGTCGACAGATTCGGTGGATTGTGGCGATTCGGCCAGCTCGGGTTCGGAACGCCACGCTGGCGCATCGTCGGCCCACATGGGCGGTTCATCGATCGGCTCGGATGCGAGGAACTCGGCACTGAATCCTTGCGGTTCGCCGCCGGCACGCTCATCGGCGTCGGTCGCGGCGTCGCCAGCCAAGTCGGTCGCGGCGTCGCCAGCCAAGTCGGTCGCGGCGTCGCCAGCCAAGTCGGTCGCGGCGTCGCCAGCCAAGTCGGTCGCGGCGTCGCCAGTCGAGTCGGTGGCGGCGTCGCCAGTCGAGTCGGCATCGGCATCGACATCGGCATCGGCATCGGCATCGGCATTGACATCGGCATCGGCATCGACGTGCGGCTCGTCGCGGTCGACGCCATCGATCGTCGGTTCGCGGGTCACGGTGGGGGCCGAAGAATCGACCGCGACCAGATGGGGTATGTCGCCGCCATCGTCGGCATCGAAGCCCAGCTCGAGATCGGGGGTCAGTAGGTATTCGCCATCGGCCGCAGCGTCGACGGCCAGTTCCGGATTGGCCAGATGGCTCACCGAGTCGGTCGCGGATGGAATCGGTTCGGGCACCGGCTCGAAGTCGTCGAACTCTTCTTCGGGCGCCGGTTCGATGACCGTGAACCGTTCCGCGGCCTCAAGTTTCAAGTCGTTGAGTTCGTCGCCTGGCATCAGTGGTTCGAAGCCAAGCTCGATGCCGTCGATCTCGTCGAGCGGTACGGCGATTGGTTCGCTGTAGCCATCGTCGTCGAAGTAGGACACCGACGGAGTTCGGCCTTCCTCGCGGTCGAGAATACGAATCGGTTCGGGCTCCGGTAGATCGAACTCAGATTCGGCGTCGATATCGCCGGTGGGAGCGCTGGACTCTGCGGCGTCAGCGCCGTCGTCATCATCGATCCAGCTCAGGATCGGCTCGGGGTCCGCCGGTGCGTCGTCAGTCTCAGATGTAGCCGCAGGTGCAGCAGCAACAATGGGATCGACGGGAGTGGGGTTCGGATCATCGAACCGGCCCCGATCATCAAAGCGGGTGACGTACGGCTCGGCGACCACAGGGTCGGAGTCGTCGGTATCGGTATCGGTCTCGGTGTCGGTGTCGGCCCACCGACCGGACTGGCCGCCCGTCGACAACAAGTCCGGTGAGCCGGACGTCGAGCGGCGGGTGAAGTCGGAGGCCGGGTCGGGCGAGCCAAAGCCGCTCTCGGTGGATTCAACCACCGCGCCTTCCGTGTCGTCGGCGATATCGAGAGAAGAAGGATCAGACAGCAGACGCCGGGTACTGATCGGCTCCTCGGTGAAAAGGAAACCGGCTTCGGGCTCGTCGATGTCATCGAGGCCAAACCGCATGCCTCGACGCTCGTCGATACACTCCCAGCCCATCGGCACGGACGTGCTCGCAGCATGCCACGAGCACAGCGACAAACCGAGCGAGGGGTGAGCATCGGTGAGGTCCCGCAACCAGGCCCGCGCATTCCGAGGGTCGTAGGCCATGAGAACGGTGGCTCGCTCGTCGCAATTCATGCGAGCGCATTCGGCGTCCATAACTTGAACCTAACCGGCGATACCCGAAATGTGGGCGATAGGGAGCGATATTGCCCACCGGGCCGAACGCCCCAGTCCAGGCCGCTCGACCCAGCAGAATTCTACGTCGCGCCGCGGAGGACGGACGCCTACTATGGCGACGCAAGAACGCCTTCTACGCCTCGCCAGGAGCACCGCTATCACCGAGTGGAAATGGATCGACACGCTGACGCGGCAATTCGAGCTGTGCAACGCGTCTGCCGGGCAACAAGTGGTCCTCCTCACCGAATCGAGCACACCGGCGAATCTGGTGTCGACGGCTCGCATCGCACTGCAACGCACCGGTGCGCCATTCACGCTCGTCGGGGTTCCGTCGCCGCGCTTCCAAGACGCATCGTCGGACTGCCTGCGCAACGAAGTCGTCTGGGCTGCGCTAGCCCAGGCCGACCTGGTGATCGATTGCACGAGCTACGGCATCGACACCAGCTTGCTGCTCGACGACTTGCTCGATTCGAACACCCGCGTTCTCGTGATCGGTGCGCGCGAACCCAATGGCATCGAGCGGTACGTCGCCCATCCTGGTCTTGAGGAACGGGTCGAGCGCGGCATCGCCCTGCTCAAGGGCGCATCGCTCGTCGAAATTAGCGACCAGCGCGGCACGAAACTTCGCGCCAATCTCGCAGGAGCCGTCACCCATGGTTCTTGGGGGTCGGTCACCGACGAGGGCACCTCTGACCGATGGCCGAGCGGTTTCTGTGGGGCCGTGCTCGCTGCCGACACTGTCGATGGGATCTTCGTTGTGATGCCCGGCGACATCAATCTGTCGATCCACGAGTTCGTTCATTCACCGGTGACGGTGGCAATCGACGACGATCACATCAGCGAGATCGAAGGCGAGTCCGGCGACGCCGACATCATTCGCACCCACCTCGAATCGCTCGACAGCGTTGCCGCCTACGGTATTTCGTCGATCGACATCGGCATGAATCACAGCAGCCGACGCAACCGTTCCAGCTTGTATGACCGGGGCCTACTTACCGACGAAGAAGCTCGCATCTCGGCAGGCTCGGTGACGCTCACCTTCGGATCGAACCCGGTCGCCGACCGCACGGCGCCCGGAACCTTCTCGGTCTGTCTGCGCCATTCTGACGTCGCGATCGATGGGATTCCGATCGTCGAACGCGGCGCGCTCGTCGGCGAGTTCGCTCCCGACGTCTACGAGACGGCCGCGCTTTAATCTGCTGAGCTCTAATTGCGGAGCCCTAATCTGCGGTGCACCTATGCAACTGCACTATGAAACGGCTGGCGATCCGACCGCACCATCGGTCTTGATGATCCACGGCTTCATGTCATCGAATCGACAATGGGACCTCAACGTCGAGCGGCTAAGCAAGCACCTGCATCTCGTCATGGTCGAACTCTGGGGCCACGGCGAGTCACCGGCCCCGACCGACGCGGCGGCCTTCAATCTCGACACCTACCTCGCCAAGTTCGAGGCGTTGCGGTCCGAGCTCGGGCTCGACAAATGGTGGGTGATCGGGCAGTCGCTTGGCGGAGCATTCGCTCTCCGGTACGCCCACGCATTCCCCGAGCGCGTGTTTGGCGCCGTCTTCACCAACAGCCGATCAACGTTCGCGATGGCCCGCGCCGATGGCGACACGGTCGAGAAGATGAGCGCCGACGGTGACCTGCGCCTGCTCCCCTACCACCCGATCCACGCGAAGCGATTTCCGGCAGATCTCAAGAAGCGCATGGTCGAGGCCGCCGACGCCATGACTCCTGAGACTTTGCAGCGCACGGTTGCCAATCGAACATCGGTTTCGTCGCGCGGCGACTTTGGCGAACTGTCGGTGCCGGTACTGCTCGTGAATGGCCGGTGGGAAAAGAAGTTTCAGCCCGCCGCCGAAATGGCGCAGGCGGCCCTGCCCTCGATGCAGGTCGTGAACCTCGAGGGCGGCCATTCGATCAACATCGAAGACGCCCCCGGTTTCGATGCCGCCGTTCTCTCATTCATCCAAGGCTGACCTACCCGCTGAACTCCGAAAACGGCACCGGCCGCCGACTCCCGTAAGAGCCGGCGGCCGGATTCGAAACGCCTCTTGGTTAGGGCCCTTAGCCCTCGGCCGGCATGCAGTCGCGGCGCGGGATGCCTTCGTAGTGCACTCGATACAGGGCGCCATCGACCGGCGCCGCATCGGTGAAGGTCGTCTCGCCGAGCGTGCGACCGATCCAGCTGTAGCTCTCGCCACCGTCGACTGAGCGGTAGACCCAGTACTTCGACTGCTCGGCGTCGGCCCAGTTGAGCGTCGAGCCCTCGACCGTGCAGTTCAGTAGCAGTGCTGCGGCCGGCTCGGAGATGATCTCGCAGTCGACCCGTGGGATGGCTTCGTAGTGCACCTGGTAGAGGGCACCAACGGCGGGCTGCGGATCGCGCTTCGTCGTAGCACCAAACGTGCGACCTGCGAACTGGTAGGTCTCGCCGCCATCGGTCGAGCGGTAGATCCAGTACTTTTCGGCGCCGGCATCAGACCAGGTCAATACGCCACCGTCGGCGGCACAGGCGAAGCCTTCAGGACCAACTGGCGGCTCGGGCTCGACGGCGGCCGGTGTTTCGACCGCAATCGTGCAGGCGATGCGAGGCAGACCCTCGTAGTGCACCTGGTAGAGGGCACCATTCTCGGCGTCGGCATCGGCGAAGCTCGTGTCGCCAAGCGTGCGACCAATCCACTCGTAGGTCACACCGTCATCGAGTGAGCGGTAGATCCAGTACCTCGACTGCTCGGCATTGGTCCACGACAGGCTGCCTTGGTCCGATGAGCACGAGAACGGAGCGGCGAGGTCGAGGCCACGGCCGAGCACGAACAAGCCGCGGTCCATACTCGACACGGCGATCAGGCCTTCACGTGGGTAGTACGCATAGTTGCTCCACGTGCCGCCATCGAACGATGCCGCGTCGGTCTCGGGGAACACGTCGAAGAACGCCGCCTCCGGCAGTTCACCATCGCCGGCTGCGTCGATGTTGCGGATACGCAGACCCGACATGTAGTTCGACTGATAGACCTCGCTGCCACGGGTGTACATGTTGTGGTCGATCGCGCCGTTGCCGTTGTCGATCTCGCTCTCGAGCGAGATGTTGTCGAGGTCGCTGATGTCCCAGACTCGGGTAGTCGTCGTGGCCACTGCACCGAAGATCTCGTCGAGCTCATCGCCGTGCAGGAACTTCGACTGGTCCGGCGTCATCCAACCCTGGTGGCTGTAGCCGAGACCGGTGCCGTAGTCCTCAGAACTCAACACGATTGGGTTCGCGGGATCGGACACGTCGACGATGGCGACGGTGTTGTCGAAGATCGGCTGACCTGCGACGTTGTCCATCATGTAGTTCGCGATCGAGTTCACACAGATGCTCTTGCCCTGGTGATCTTCGTCGGGACCGGTGTATGTCGCACATTGGGTGTCGTGGACGTAGCCGCCAGCATTCCAGCAGCCGGCGAATTCCGGATTGGCTGGATCGGTGAGCGAGATCATGTGCAAGCCGTCGCCACAAACAATGGCATCCGAACCGTCAACCGAACCAACCATGAACGCAACGCCGCTGTCTTCATCGATCGCGATGTTGTGCGAGCTACCAATGCCCTCATAGAGGCCAACGTTTTCGAGCATGACGACTTCACTGCCGTCGAGGCCCCGGAGTTGCGTTAGATCCATGACCTGGACGCCGTGCCCAACCATTTCCGAAACCACATACGCGTGATCGCTGTAGACCTTAATGTCACGCCAGAAGGCGCCGTTCGGGTCGAACTCTTCCGTCGGCAACATCGCCACGACAACCGGTTGCAACGGGTCCGTGATTCGAACAGCAGCAGTGCCTTCGATCCCACCCATCAGCGCATAGTCGTCGCCGGTAACGGGGTCGGACCAGCCCCAAATGTCGTTGCCGAAGGTAAACCCGAGCTGCGTCAGGCTGACCCGGCTGAGCAGGTCGATGCCATCGCACGGATACTGCCCGGCCATGCCATCAACACACGCAGCGAAACCTTCGGCGTTGACCTGGCCAGCGACCGCTTGCGCCTGCGCCGCCACGTTCCGCTCGTAGACCTGCGTGAAACCGTGAAATTCGTGTTCGGCCCCCGGTGCGCGCACCGCGTCGGCCTCGGCCGTACCGAGCACCGCGTTCAATAAGAACGTCGCGCCAATCGCCAGCACCACCAGCAGTGCGGCGGTCTGCAATCGAGTTCGCAAGCCACCCCCGCTGGTGTCGCCCGTCGTCGTCAATATCTTTGTCATTCGACCTACCCCCAGTTGACTTATCCGCGGGATCTTAGGTCATCGGCTTTGGGCGTGCGCGATCGAAGCACGGACCCGCTCACCGATCGA
>Ga0114956_1000453_pt1 | contig 29508 bp, 24 predicted proteins | sample MaitaG_FD_87304 | JGI IMG/M metagenome (GOLD analysis project Ga0114956, IMG submission 87304) | Marine algal microbial communities from Maine, USA - Maine_Asex2 metaG | ecosystem: Host-associated > Algae > Red algae > Unclassified | place: Maine, USA | collected 2015-01-05
ACACCCTGGGCTCCTAATGCCATAGCCGCCGCCATCTGGCGGCCTCGACCAATACCGCCTGCTCCCAGAACTGGTGTGTTACCGACAGCGTCGACGATTTCGGGGATCAGGACCATCGATGCGATCTCGCCGGTGTGCCCGCCTGCTTCGTAGCCCTGGGCAATGATCAAGTCAACGCCTGCGTTTACGTGGCGCTCTGCATGCTGCGCTTTGCCGGCAAGCGCGCCGACCTTGATGCCAGCGTCGTGACAACGATCAGTCATGATCTGTGGCGGTGGGCCAAGTGCATTCACCATAAGCGAGGGTTTGAAGGCCAGTGCGATTTCGAGATTAGGCATCTGTGAGTCGGCCGAGAACGGCCCTGCAGCATCGTCTTTGGCGCCGACAAGCCCGCCCGTTTGGGTGCCCGGTTCGAGCGGCGGCACGTCGTACTTCTCAAGCATTGCGTCGAGGTATTCGCGATGCGCGTCGGGGATCATGTCGTTGATCGAGCCGACGGACATGCCGCCTTCGTCTGATCCGGCGTACTTGGCCGGCACGATCAGGTCCACGCCATAGGGCTTGTCACCGACCTCGTCTTCGATCCACTGCAGGTCGATTTCGAGCTGGCGTGGCGACAGGCCAACCGCCCCCAACACGCCGAGCCCACCCGCCTTGGTGACCGCAGCAACGACGTCGCGGCAATGCGTGAATGCAAAGATGGGTACATCGATACCGAACATGTCCGTGACCTGATTCTTCATGCCCCGATCTTGCCACTCATCGGCCATGACCCCCAAGCAGTCGACAACTGGAAGTCTGGGTCAGACCCAGACTTCCAGCTGGTGGCTGGCTATGCCGTCCGTTGCATTTGAGCGAGTCCGCCGTCGATCAAGGCTCGCACTTTGGTGTCCGTAGCGGCGGACCGCTCAAGGCGCTCGAGTGCGGTTGTGATGGCTTTGCTCGACAGGTCGAACGTGGTTGCGAGCTCCACGGCGGAGACGCACTGTGAGCGCCGAAGAAGCGTGATCAGCAAGGAGCGTGCCATTCGCGACGCGTTGTCGAAAGGCAGCAGAACCGCAAGGAATTCAACGGCCGTCGCGTCGCACACGTACGCCGTGATCCGGCGCTTGAGCGATGCAGAGCTCGACGAAGGAGGCGCCAAGTTGTCGAAGCGCTCCAGCGCAGCCGCAGCGCTCGTCATCGACTGACTCAACAGTTGTTCGGGTCGGGCGGAGCGAATGGTGTGCCCGTACAGCCGTGAGCGTTCGCTATCTCGCCCAGCCACGAACCGTTGAAGCTGGAGCAGGTTGTTGTCAAAGTGGTCTTCGACAACTCCAGCTGGCTGCAAGAACGCAAGCGGCGGAGCGAGGCCGATCGTGGCCGCATAGCTAGACCATGGGTACTCCTCTGGCCGGGCCACGATTCGGGCCTTGACGGGGTTATTTACGATGTATCGAAATGCCTCGAGTAGATAGGTTTCATCGTCGATTACTTTGGAGAAGAACCGGCCCTTGAACAGTGCTCCGTCGGCGCCGTACTTTTCGTTGAACTCTTGGGTGTATCGCCCGCCTTGCAGTTGCATACCAGAAGACATGTCACCTGTTCGTGACCTGACAAGCAGGTGGAAATGGTTCGTCATGAGGGCAAACGCAGCGACCTCGAGGGAGTGGTGTGCGGCCGACCGGGCCAACAGTTGCAGAAATCGTGAATAATCCGCCTCGTCTCGAAAGATGGCTTGCTGATTGCGGCCGCGATTCGTGATGTGTTGCCAGGCGCCTGGATAGTCAATTCTTGGTTGTCGAGGCATGCCCAAACGTTACGCAACCGGTGTGACACCGAAATCAGAAGTCTGGGTCAGACCCAGAAGTCTGGGTCTGACCCAGACTTCTGTGAGCGGCTTGCCAGCGGTGTGCGTAGAGTTCTTTGGAATATTCGGCCGATCTTGGGACTTAGACCTTTACGCCATGCGTGCTTCTTCAGAACTGTCCGTTCGATCGGTGCTGTTGCGTTTGCCGACCGACGACGGGCGCCAGTGGCTGCAGTTTGAACGGCCCGAAGACTCGATCGTTGCCTGGACTTACGACCAGGTTGTTCCCGCCCTCGAAGCGGTCGATGCTGCGACTCGGGCTGGTAAGTGGGCCGTTGGCATGGTCAGCTACGACGCTGCGCCGGCGTTCGATTCTGCGCTCGCAACGCTGCGCCATGACCACGTGCCACTTGTCGCCTTCGGCATCTTCGCAGATGCGGGTTCATTGTCACGGGGCCCGGCTGGCGGCAAGTTCCACACGGGCAAATGGATCGGCGACAAGGAACAAGCGGATTACGAATCCGATGTCGAACACATCCGATCGCTCATCGCCGCAGGCGAGACCTACCAGGTCAACTACACCATGCGGTTGAGGTCAACGTTCGACGGCGACCCGCTTGGCCTGTTCGAAGCGTTGAGCCGAGCCCAACGAGCCGATCATCTCTGCTTTCTTGACTTGGGCGATGCTGCGGTGTGCTCCGCGTCGCCTGAGCTCTTCTTCACCCGCAGCGGCACCACGCTCGCTTCACGCCCGATGAAGGGAACACGCCCTCGGCACCCGGACCCGGTCAAGGATCAACAGCTTGCCGATGACTTGGTCGCCAGCGAGAAAGATCGAGCCGAGAACACGATGATTGTGGATATGACCCGCAACGACCTCGGCCGGATCGCAAAGATCGGCAGCCTGCAGGTGCCGGTGCTTCATGCGGTGGAGACCTATCCGACGGTGCACCAACTCACCTCGACCGTGACTGCTGAGTCAGACGCCAGCTTGGCCGAGACGTTCTCGGCATTGTTTCCTGGCGCGTCGATAACGGGTGCGCCCAAAGTGAGCACGAGCCACATCATCGCCAGCCTCGAAGACTCCGCCCGCGGCCCCTACTGTGGGGCAATAGGTGCCGTGGGTCCAGATGGGTTCGCCGAGTTTAATATTGCGATACGCACCGCCTGGATCGACCGCGTTGCTGGCATCGCCGAATATGGCACCGGTGGCGGCATCGTGTGGGATTCCGATCCGACCGGCGAATGGAACGAAGCGCATCACAAAGCCCGGGTGCTCCTGCGGGCCTGCTCGCAGCTGCAGCTACTCGAGACCATCAAATATGAACCTGAGACCGGCCCCACGCTCCTCGACCGCCATCTCGCCAGGTTGGCCGAAGGTGCGGAACACTTTGGTTTCGATGTCGATGTCGCCGAAGCACGCCGCCTCCTACTTGCTGTCCAGCTCGACGAGCCATCACAGCTGCGCCTGCTCGCTTCGGGCAACGGAGGCCTGACACTCGAGGTCGCTGCCCTCGCCGAGCCGGTAACCCAGGAGTGGGCGCTCCCGCTCGACACCGTGCCAATCGATGAACGAAACGAACTGCTCTACTTCAAGACGACGGCTCGCAGTCGTTATGACCAGGCTCGTGCCCGGTTCCCCGATGCACCCGATGTCGTTCTCTGGAACAGCAAGGGTCAAGCCACCGAGACGACGATCGGCAACCTGGTCGTGGAGCTCGATGGTTCCTGGTACACCCCACCGGTTTCGTGCGGACTGTTGCCCGGAACGTTTCGAGCCGAACTGCTTGCACAAGGCACCGCGACAGAACGTGTGGTAACGATCGACGAACTTCGCATGAGCTCGCGAATATGGATGATCAACTCCGTGCGCGGTTGGGTCCCAGCAACGCTCGCCGCCGAGCGAATCGAGGCGTAACCAAGCGGCATCGATCGAGGAACAATGGCCGATCTGGAAGCGCACCGCTGGTCGCTCGTCGACCAATGCTGGTCGGGCGAAGCGTGCGCGAGCTTGTTCCAACGGTGACGGCAACGATTGGCTAACATTTGGTGGGACGGGATGGCGTCTCAGCGCTCCGAAGCGCCAGCGACACGTTGGCCAGCGACACGGTGGCCAGCGACCCAGACATCGGTGATGTCGGCGGGCGTGGCCAGGCGCACGACCTTTTCGAAGACTCGTTCGTCGCTGTCGATCTGGTCCCATGCTTGCAGTGGTGATCCGGGCCGATTGATTTGTACGGCCATTGCATCGAAGCTACGGCCAGGGGCGAGCAGTCCAATGGGCAGATCGAGTAGCGCGGCACCACCGACGGTTGCCATGTAGAAGGCATCGTAGATCGAGATTCGCGAGTGCGGCACGCCTCGCTCCGCTGGCAGGAGTCCGGCGTCGACGCCATCTTCGAGGTAGCGAGACGCGGTGACCGCATGCGCGCACTGGGGGAGTAGCCCTGGACTCGCGCCGCCGGCGATGTCGGTGCCCAGTCCGACGTTGACGCCGGCGTCCATGGCCCGTCGGGCTGGGAAAACTGCGTCGCCGAAGTAGGCGTTCGACAGCGGACAATGAGCGATACCGGCACCGGCGAGTCGGATGACCTCGAGATCGGCATCGGCAAGATGGTCGCCGTGCGCCAGGATGGTGTTCGGCCTCATGAGTCCGAATCCAGCGAGCGAATTGGTGTCGGAGATCCCGAATCGTTCAAAGGCATAGCCGTGTTCCCAGTCGCTCTCGGAGCAGTGCGTCTGGATGCGAACGCCGGTACCGACTGACAGCTGTGCGAGCCCAGCGAGCGCGTCGTCGGTGCATGCGGGCGCGAATCGAGGCGTGATGATCGGGTGGACAAGGTCGCTATGGAGCGCGCGAATAGCGTGGATCGAAGCCGCAGAGTCGGCGACTGCGACCACAGCACTTGAGTCTCGGTACCACTCGGGTGTTCCCTCGGGATGGTCCATGGCGACTCGACCAACAAAGGCTCGCTGGCCGAGTTCGGCGCAGGTCTCGGCCAGCATCGTTGTTGTCTCGACGCTGACCGTGGCGTAGTACACCGCAGTTGTCGTGCCGTGAGCCAACAACGTGGCCACCATCTGGGGCCAAACCTGGGCGGCAAAGGCGGGGTCGGTAAGTCGCTTCTCGAGCGGGAAGGTGTGTTCGAACAACCATTGCTCAAGCGGTAGGTCAAGCCCGGTGCCGAGCTGAGGCCACTGCGGTGCGTGCAGATGGGTATCGATTAGCCCCGGCAGCAGCACCGTGTGCTCACCAAGGTCGTGGTCGACTGGCCCGTTGTGGGTGCCGATCGATGTGATGACGCCTGCGGCGTCGACCGCGATCACAACATTCTTGAGCACCTGCAACTCGTCACGTGATGGCGTCTGCATAACCGTGGCCCGCACGGTCATGGTGTTCGTTCCCGCTTGCATCACTCCATCATGACGGAACCGGCACACCCTGGCAGGTGATGTGCCCGCACGAGTGTGCTGGAGGTCATAAAGTCCGCACCGAATCACGTTGATTCCTTGTCTTGCATCCGTTCAAGGAACGCTTTTGCAACAGCCTGCACGCTGCCCTATGGGCCACAAGAGCGGGGCAAGCTCGTCGCTGGTCTTGTTCAAGAACTCGAGCTGAGACTCGGCAGTTACTGACCTGATTGCCTGGTCGACTTCATCGGGGCCACCGCCGCAGCGCAGGACTGATCGCGCAAGATCGAGTCCCGTGCCTGAAGCTCACGGAGTCGGTCCAGCCCGCAAGTGTTATGCGTGCTATTCCGTCGGGAGCCTGTTCCACCGATCCTTGTGGCTCCCGGACGGGGGCTGGGTGGCTGGCCGTTGCCTCGCCAAGCCGGTGAACTCAAATCCTTCGGTAGAAACACACGGCTCGACATACGGCCGATTCAGCTCTTCGACCTACAACAAACTCGAGATCAGCGTCATACCCCCACCTCTGGGGGGTGATCATGGTAGACGCCTACTACCTAACGCTTGACGTACCTAACAAGCGTTAGGTAGGTTCGGTGTTGTGGAAGCGATGGAGGAAGAAGTTGGTGGGCGGCGTCGGGTGCTCGACGCAGCAGCAGAACTTTTCGTGCGCCAGGGGTATTCGGGCACCACGCTTCGCCAGATCGCGTCCGAAGCTGGCATCAAAGCCGGATCGATCTACCATCACTTCGACTCCAAAGAGGCACTGTTTGTTGCCGTGCTGAACGATGGCATGCTGGTCATGACCGACGCGTTCGACAACACCGCTCATGAGCTGGCCAGCACCGCAGCTGTGGCCGATCACGTCCGAGGCCACGTGCACGCGCACCTGAGCGCAGTGTTCGAGAACGGGCCCTACACAACTGCCCACGTCACCTCCTTCTTTGGCGCGCCTGCCGAAGTTCGCAGCCAAGTCGTGCCGTTGCGTGACAGCTACGAACAAAAGTGGAACGAGTTGTTCGAGCAACTGTTCCCCGTAGCCAACGTGAAAGACCTGCGCCTGCACCGGCTGATCCTATTTGGCGCAATGAACGCAACAGCCGAATGGTTCGACCCTTCAGGCAACCTCTCGCTCGATCAGCTGTCGACGACTATTGCTCGTCAGTTCTTGCACGGGGTCCTGCATGACTGAACAGTTCATGACCGCCGTTAGCCCAAAGAACTCCCGCCCCAACCATCATCAGAGACGGATGACATGAATCGAATAACGTCGCGGATCGATACCGGCTCAGCTGAGTTTGCTGCCAATCGCGAGAAGTACCTGGGCGAACTCGCCACGCTCGAAGAACGCCAACAGTGGGTCATCGACGGTGGCGAGCGCCGCCAGAAGTCGATTCAGCGGCACCTTGACCGCGGCAAGATCATGGTGCGCGATCGCGTCGACCTGGTCACCGACGACCACACGCCATTCCTGGAACTCTCCACGCTGAGCGCCTACGGGCAGTACGACGACGAAGCGCCCGGCGCCGGCATCGTGACCGGCATCGGCATCGTGCACGGCGTGCCGTGGGTGTTCATCGCCAACGACGCCACCGTCAAGGGCGGAAGCCTGCTTCCCGTGTCGATCAAGAAGCATGTGCGGGCCCAAGAGATCGCCGAAGAAAATCGGCTCGGCATCATCTATCTGGTCGATTCGGGGGGCGCATTCCTGCCGCTGCAGGACGAAATCTTCCCCGACAAAGACCACTTCGGCGGGTCGTTCTATCGCCAGGCTCGACTCTCGGCCCAAGGCCTGCCGCAGCTATCCGTTGTGCTCGGCGGCTGCACCGCTGGCGGTGCCTATGTGCCCGCGCTTAGTGACGAAGTCATCATGGTCGAGGGCATCGGTCGGATTTTCCTGGGCGGGCCCCCGATCGTGAAAGCGGCGCTCGGCGAGATTATCGACCCCGACGACCTCGGCGGCGCAGTGCTGCACACCCGCACCAGCGGTGTCAGTGACTACATGGCTGCAACTGAGCGCGAGGCCTACGGCAAGCTGCGCGAGATTTGCGAGACCACCAATCAGCGTCGGGTCGACGAACGCCAAGGCTGGCTCGATTGGACCGAACCTGAATCGCCTGCCTTCGATGCCGAAGAGATCTATGGGATTGTCAGCGCCGACGACCGGATCCCGTTCGACGCGGCAGAGATCATCGCCCGGATTGTCGACGGAAGTCGCTTCGCCGCCTTCAAGCCCGAATGGGGCGAATCCATCGTGTGCGGCTTCGCCCGTATCTGGGGCCACATGGTTGGCATCATCTCGAACAATGGAATCATCTTTAGTGAGTCGGCGCTCAAGGCAACCCACTTCATCGAGCTCTGCGAACAACGCAAAGTGCCGCTGGTCTTTCTGCAGAACACCAGCGGATACATGGTCGGCAGCGACAGCGAAAAGGGTGGCATCGCCAAGAATGGCGCCAAGATGGTCGCCGCCGTCGCCAACGCCACGGTGCCGAAGTACACGGTGCTCATTGGCGGCTCCTACGGCGCAGGCAACTACGGCATGTGCGGTCGCGGGTTCAACCCGCGGTTCCTGTTCGCGTGGCCGAACTCGCGTATCGCCACCATGGCCGCCGACACCGCCGAGACCGTGCTGGTCGACATCCGTGTTGGTGGGCTCAAGGGCGCCGATACGACCGACGAGGAGCTGGCCGAGATACGAGCCCACATCCGTGGCCAGTACGAAACCCAGAGCGACCCGTACTACGCCACCAGCCGCTTGTGGGACGACGGCCTGATCGATCCGGTGCACACCCGCGACGCCCTCGGCCTAGCGATCGCTCTTGCCGCCCGCCACGACAAACCCGAGTCCGGACCCGGCCTCGTGTACAGAATGTAACGGAAACCCGCATGCGCATTTTGATAGCAAATCGTGGTGAGATCGCCCGCCGAATCATCCGCACGGCCCATCGGCTTGGTCACGAAACCGTCGCGGTGTATGCCGAGCCAGATGCCGCGGCGCCCTATGTGGGCGAGGCGACCATGGCGGTCGGAATTGGGCCAGCGAGCCTGGCCGACTCCTACCTGTCGGTCGAACGGATTCTGGCCGCAGCCGCAGCCACCGAGGCCGATGCGGTCCATCCTGGTTACGGGTTTCTGTCCGAGAACGCATCGTTTGCCCAGACATGTATTCATCAGGGGCTGATATGGATCGGCCCGAACCCTGGCGTGATTGCTTCGATGGGATCCAAGATCGAAGCCCGCAAGATTGCCGCTCGGGCAGGCGTGCCAACAATTCCAGGCTGGTCTGATTCGCAGTCGCCTGGCGAGCTTGCTCAAGCAGCCGCCCAGATCGGCTACCCCGTGCTGGTAAAGGCCTCCGCCGGCGGAGGCGGCAAGGGCATTCGCATTGCTCACCAAGCCTCTGATTTCGACACGGCCCGCCGCGAGGCTTCGGCCGAAGCCGAGCGAGCTTTTGGAGATGGCAGCGTGATCGTAGAGCGCTACGTGCAACGCCCGCGCCACATTGAGGTCCAAATCATTGGTGACAAGTACGGAGCGATCGCCGAACTTGGCACCCGTGAGTGTTCTGTCCAGCGTCGTTATCAGAAGCTGCTGGAAGAGGCGCCCGCTCCAAACCTGAGCGCGGAGACCCGACGAGGAATCCGAGACTCAGCCCGGGCGCTGGCCAAGGCAATGGGTTACGACTCGGCGGGCACGATCGAGTTCATCGTCGATGACGAGACCGGCGACCACTTCTTCCTCGAGGTCAATACTCGACTTCAGGTCGAACATCCGGTCACCGAAATGGTCACCGGACTCGACCTGGTCGAGATCATGATTCGCATCGCTGCCGGCGACCGGCTGCCGCTTGATCCTGACCAGCTCCGGTTCAAAGGTCATGCGATCGAAGCGCGGATTCTGGCCGAAGATACCACGAACAATTTCGCCCCCCAGATTGGCACCGTGTACCAGGTGCAGGTTCCCCATGGAGTGCGCTGGGACTCGGCCATCGAAGCCGGAAGCGAGGTCACACCGCACTATGACTCAATGATCGCCAAGTTGATCGTGCATGGCGCCGACCGCGACGACGCTCTGGCCAAGATGCGCACAGCCCTCGACCGGTTGATCATTGATGGCCTCGCAACGACCGCAGGGTTTCACCGCTGGTTGCTCGATCAGCAGCCCGTTATCGACGGGCGAGTGACCACGCGCTTCCTCGACGAGAACGCGCTCGACCAAGTCGACCCCGAAGCCGAACGAGAGGCGATCGGCTGGGCGGCACTTGCGTGGGCGCGCGGTCGACAAGCTGCCACGGACGACACGAGTCCGTGGTTCGGTTCCTCGTTCTCTGTCACGCCTCACCAGATGAAGCGCAATCTTGGGTTTGTGACGCGCTCGGGTGAGTCCTTTGAAATATCGCTCAACGATGCCGACCTCGAAACTGCTGTTCGAGTACCGACCGCGATCGATGCCGGGCAACGGCGGGTAGCGGTGAATCAACGGGGCGTCACCTATGGCTTCACGGCTCCGGGTCGCACCGAACGCTGGGCACCAGTAGCGGCTACTCGCAAGAACACAGGCGACGCCATCGTGGCGCCGTTCCCTGCTGTGGTCAGCGAAGTCAGGGTGTCGCCCGGCGATGCTGTCGCAGGTGACCAGGTGCTCGTCGTTATCGAAGCTATGAAGATGCTGCACTCTCTTCGCTCAACGGGAGCAGCAATGATCGCCGAGGTACGGGTAGCCCCAGGACAGCAAGTGGCAACTGGCGACGTTCTTGTCACCTTCGCGACACCAGCAACCCCAGCCGAGTAGACGCAACCGACACACCCACCTATTCAGCCCACCGAACCCAAGAAAGACAACCGCAGAGTGGCCCGAGGCGAAGCCGAAGTCGCGATTGCGAGGGAAACAACCGCAGAGTGGCCCGAGGCGAAGCCGAAGTCGCGATTGCGAGGGAAACAACCGCAGAGTGGCCCGAGGCGAAGCCGAAGTCGCGATTGCGAGAAAGACAACCGCAGAGTGGCCCGAGGCGAAGCCGAAGTCGCGATTGCGAGAAAAACAGGAGCAGCTATGACGAACCGCAACATCTACATGACCGATGAGCTTCAGGCCATCTATGACCAAGTCGTTGACTTTGTGACCCACGAAGTCATGCCCCATGGCGAGCAGTGGGAGTCCAAGGGCAAGGTCCCGCGCGATGTGCTGACCAAGATGGGGTCGCTTGGCATGTTCAGCCTGCGCGTGCCCGAGGAGCTCGGCGGCTTGGGAATGGGCTATCTGGCGTCGGCCACGTTTAGCGAGGCGCTGGGAGCCTCGACCTTTGCCGGCTTCGAGGTCACCGCGTTGGTGCACACCGACATGGCAGGTCCCCACCTGATCAACTCGGGGTCATCGGAGCAGCTCGAGAAGTACGTGCCAGGCATGTTGAGCGGCGAGTTCATCTTGTCGATCGGGGTTAGCGAACCCGATGCTGGGTCCGACGTTGCCGGTATCCGAACCAAGGCGGTCAAGGACGGCGATGGCTGGCGAATCAACGGCACGAAAACCTTCATCACCAACGGTGTATATGGCGACATGACCATCGTGGCGGCCCGGACCGACACCGACAACAAGTACGGCATCTCGATGTTTCTGGTGCCTGCAGGAACCGAAGGGTTCTCGGTCGCCAAGAAGCTCGACAAGCACGGCTGGCTTTGTTCCGATACCGCCGAGCTCACCCTCGATGATGTGTTCGTGCCCGATGAGCAACTGCTCGGAACGCCCCATCGTGGTTTCTACGAGACGATGAAGAATTTTCAGAACGAACGCATGGTGCTCATCGGCATGGGCGTTGGCGCAGCGCAAGCCGCCATCGATATGACCAATGAGTACTGCCAGAACCGTCAGGCTTTCGGCAACACGCTCTATGACCTGGGCGCTATCCGGCAGCGTATGTCTATGAATCAGGCCAAGGTCGATGCCGCTCGGGCTTCCATGTATCACGCGGCATGGCTGGGCGACCAGGGCGAAGACAATGTCAAGGCCATGTCTGGCGCCAAGGCTTGGGGCTGTGAGATCGTCAACGAGGTTATGTACGACTGCCTGCAATTCCATGGTGGCATGGGCTACATGCGAGAGTCTGCGATCGAACGCATGGCCCGCGATGCCCGCATCTTGCCGATTGGCGGGGGAGCGACCGAGGTCATGCTCGAAGAAGTTGCTAAGCGCTCCTACGCTTCGGCCTGATGACTCCTTCACCTCTCCCTCGCCTGCGGTCGGTGCTGTTCGCACCAGCGGTCCGCGGCGACCTCATCCCCAAGCTCACCCGAAGCGGCGCCGACGGCGTTGTCATCGACTGCGAAGATGCCACGCCGATCGGCCAAAAGGCTGCTGGTCGTTTGAATGCTGTCGAGCTCGCCCCGACGATCATGGGCCACGGCAGCACCGTTTTCACTCGGGTTAACCCGCCGGGAACGCCTTGGTTTAAAGATGACATTTCATTCGGCCTTCACCGGGGTTTGGGCGGTGTTGTGGTGCCCATGGTCGAATCGCTGGAGGGACTGGATCAATGCGCCAAGGCGCTCGCCGCGGCGGACTTTGGTCATCTGGGAATTATTGCTGGGCTTGAGACGGCGATCGGTGTTGCCGACGCCCGCCAGCTGCTGTCCCACGACCAAGTGGTCGGCGCCTACTTCGGGGCCGAGGACTACATCGCTGATCTGGGCGGTGTGCGTACCCAGAACAACGTCGAGGTTCTCTTCGCTCGGTCTTCGGTTGCGCAAGCTGGCCGCATCGCCCGCAAACCAGTGGTCGATCAGATCGTGGCGAATTTCCGTGACAACGATCGTATGTCGCACGAATCGCTCGAAGCTCGAGCTTTAGGCTTCGCCGGCAAGTTGTGCATCCACCCTGACCAAGTAGCACTGGCGAACGCCGGCTTCACGCCGAGCGAGGCCGAGGTCGAACGAGCTGAACGCATGCTCGCCGCATACGACATCGGCATTGCTTCTGGGGTGGCCGCCATTGACTTCGAAGGTTCCATGGTCGACGAACCGCTGGCCGAACAAGCCCGCCAGATTCTTGCTGCTGCCGGCATCGATCCACGGAAGGGGTAACGGCCGGTGGCTCGTGCAATCATCCCCAAGGGCATGTGGCTCGAAGATCTTCACATTGGTCTTGTGGTTCAGCACGCGTTGACGCGGACCGTGACCGAAGCCGACAACGTTGGCTTCACGGTGTCCACGATGAACCCGGCGCCTCTGCACCTGGATGCTGACTATGCATCGACCACTCAGTTTGGCAAGGTGCTCGTGAACTCGATGTACACCGTCGCCCTGCTCGTGGGTTTGTCCGTGCACGAGCTGACTCATGGCACGACCGTTGCCAACCTGGGCTTCGACGCCGTCAAGTTTCCGGCGCCGGTGTTCCATGGCGACACGATTCACGCCGAGTCCGAAGTACTCGCCGCTCGCGAATCCAAGTCGCAGACCGACCGCGGCATCGTGACCTTCGAACATCGAGCGTTCAACCAAGACGACGTGCTCGTCTGTACCGCAATCCGCAACGCACTCATGTTCAAGAAGCCCTAACTCATCGGCCAAGGCTAGCGACGATGGCGAAACCTGCTGCTCGGGGTCAACTCAACGCAATGAGCGCGGTGCCGGCAATGGCGCCGGCGACGCCTAGGCCTTGCCACCAGCGCATCTCATCGTGATCAAACTGGGTTGCCAGCAATACGACAACCGCCGGGTAGGTAGAACTGATTACGGAGACCGTGCCGAGGTCACCCTGCTGACCACCGATGGTCCAGAACACCATGCCGAGCGCTCCGGTAACGCCCCCGAGCACGCCAAAGCGGCGGACTGAAGGCGGTAAGAACGTGGGCAGTGAACGTTGCGCTGCGAGCAGCGCCATCGCCACGAAGCCGCTCGCCCGTTGAGCAACGGCCGGCCACACACCGCTTACCTCAGAGGTATCGACGACGAAGATGATCGACAATCCGAACATGAAGCCGCCGACAATGCCCAGGGTTAGGCCAGCTCGTACCTTTTCGCCAAGGTCGGGGTTGAAGGTCGTCAGCGCAAGCGAGACGATGGCCACCGCACAACCAGCGATTGCTAAAGCGCCCAGCGTGGCGCCCTGCACGAGGTCCCACACCAGGGGCAAGACTGCCGCAAATACGGCAGCTACGGGTGCAACGACCGCAGAAGACGCATCGGCCATCCCCCGATAGACGACGGAGAGCCCTCCTGCTACCAGAATCCCGGACAACAATCCGCTTGCAATGTCACGACCGACGAAACTGCTGTCGATGATGAGCGTCAGGGGCAGGGCAACGATGACACCGACGAGCATCTGCGTGGACACATGGCTGACGGCATCAGCGCGCCGAGCACTCGCGCGGCCGAACGTGTCGGACATGCCAATAAATAGCGACGCAAGAATCCCAAGAACCACCGGCACCGCCGCACCCTACTGCCGACATCGTTGCGGGCTGCTGGGCCGCAACTTATCTGCGCAATGAGAGCGCCGGTTTTGGTGATAGTCCGGATTCGGCGCTCTCGTATGCGGAGCGAACGGAGGGCGCCTCATCCTGGTTTTGAGTTCAGAAGTCTCGAGTCTTGGACGGCTTCGCTACCCCAGTCGGCACTTCAGAGCAGCGCAGTGGCAAAAACGTCAGACGTTTTTAGGGAGTTCGTTGAAGGGCATGTTGCGGTCGTGGCCGGGTTCTTTGGGAAGCCCGAGCACTCGCTCACCAATGATGTTGCGTTGGATCTGATCGGTGCCGCCGTAGATCGGGGGCGCTTGGGCATTCAAGGCAACGTTGACGACGGCCGGATCGGTCAGAGAAGCGGTGGGAGCGAGCATGCCGTCGGCGCCGATAATGTTCAGTCCAATGTCACGGAACTGGCGGTGATGCTCGCCGTTCCAAAGCTTGGCAATATTGGGTTCGCCGCCGGTGCGTTGGTTCTTGACCCGAGCACGCTGCATGTTGAGGCGGTTGACCTGCAGCATGCTGTATAGCTTCATCAGGTCTTGGCGCATCACTGGCTCGTCGGTGCGGCCGAGCTTGCGGGCGATCTCGACATAGCGATCGAACAACTTCATGCCCACCCCAGGAGCATGACCTTCGGCGCGGCTCTCCTTGGACTTGCGCACGACATCGCCCGCGTTGCGGTCGAACGAGTTCATCTTCTTGCCAGGTGCTGCCATAGCAACACCGGTTGAGCCGGTGCCGATCGAGGTTCGTTCTACGGTCAACGTAGTATTGGCTACCCGCCAACCATCGCCAAGATCGCCAAGGCGATCGTTGCTATGCACAACGGCGTTGTCCATAAACACTTCGCTGAAGAAGGTGCGGCCGGTCATCTCCTTGAGTGGTCGAACGTCGACGCCGTCTTGGTGCATGTCGACGGCGAAGTACGACATGCCGCGGTGCTTCGGCGCCGTCGGGTCGGTTCGGGCAATCAACATGCCGAGGTCAGCGGCGTGGCCTTGCGAGGTCCACACCTTTTGGCCAGTGACATGCCATTCGTCGCCGTCCTGTTCACCCTTGGTCTGAAGTCCAGCCAGATCGGAGCCAGCTACTGGTTCTGAGAAAAGCTGACACCAGGCTTCCTGGCCGTTCAAGATCTGGGGGATATAGCGATCGATCTGTTCCTGGGTGCCATGCGCCGCGATCGTTGGCGCAGCAAGCATGTAGCCCAAGCCCGGTGGTGGCCCAAGAATGTCCATCGAAGCCATGAGTCGCATGGCCTGGGTCTCCTGGGAGTTACCCCAACCCTTGCCGTAGGCGTTCTCCGGCAGGCTCGGCTTGGCGTAGCCGCTGTCGGCGAGCATCTGCCACCATTCCCCAACGGAGAGTGCAGGGTCCCAATTTGCCTCGAGCCATGTCTGTAGCTCGGCCATTTCATCAATTGCCATAGCGGCCAGCATAAAAGAACGCCAGCGATTTCTGTCAGTCGTGTGGCCGATCGAGTGTCGACCTTAGGTAATTTCGAACACGCCTCGAAGCACGCTTTGGCCGCTATGGGTTGCATCACCATCGTTTGGTTCGATCGAGATATCGACGATCGGGAAATCCTCGGCGCCGACACCGGCCGGCAGAGAGAAGGTGTCTGAACCGGTGCTCAGGTTGCCGAGTGAATGCATGTCGGTCACATCGCCGTTGATGACCCAGAGCTCGAGTTCATCGTTGCCGGCATCGGGCAACGCACTCAGATCGATCTCAACGAAGCAGTCGTTGCCTTGGCAGACAACGCGAGCAACCGCAGTCTCGTCGGTGGCGACCGGCAGGCCGTCGTCGTTCATGGTGGCGCTGGCTACCTGAGTTGCAGCGGGTGCTTCAACGATTTCGTTGGGCGCGGGGGTGTCGCCACCGCGGTAGGTGACGACCGCAACCGCAAGCCCCACCATCAAGAGGGTTGCGGCTGCAGCCGAAAGCAGACGAGTCGACGCCCAAGACTGCGTCGATACACGGCGAGCCTTTGCCTGTTCGGAGGCAACTTCGACGTCGAGTTCGGCGAGGATGTTTTTCCATACTTGGGGTGGGGGGGCGATGCGATCGAAGTCATGCGGTTCGACCGTGCGTGCCATGGCAACGATGTCATCGTCGCTGAACATTGGATCTTTGTGGGGTGGGGTATTCATTACGCTGCCTCGAGATGACGACGAAGGCGAGCAAGCCCGCGGCGGATATCGCTCTTTACCGTGCCTAGCGGCACCGATGTTTGCTCGGCGATCTGTTCATGGGTGAGTTGTTGATAGAACGCCAGCTGCACAATTTCGCGGGAGCGGTCGGGCAACGTTGCGAGTGCTTCGGTGACCAGCAGACGATTCGCTAGTTGATCCACTGCCGACGTGTCATCGGGGATTCGATCGACCCGAGAGCCGTCGTCGTCACGGGCAACGGGAACCTGCCGCCCGTCTTTGCGGTACACATCGATGATTTTGTTCTTCGCAATACCTACGAGCCACGCCGCTAGTGGGCCTCGGCTTGGGTCGAACCGGTCGCGGGCTCTCCACGCAGCCAGGAAGACTTCTTGAGTGATGTCTGCGGCCGCTTTGGGATGGGCTCGAGCACACAGCGTGTGAATGAGTGAACCGTGCTCGGCGTAGGCAGCAGCCAAGCCTTGTTCGCTGCCGGACCGAAAGGCCTCTTCGGTTTTGTCTGCGGGGAGCACAATGATGGGTGTTGCCTTAGACCTCGTGCGAGTTGCCGCGGTGATGCCCGGGACTCGGGTCGCAAAGATAGAGATAGTGGCAACCATTACATCACCATTCGATGGTCGGGCGTGTCTGGATGCAATTTGGCAACATTTCTTTCGGGGGTCGAGGCGAGCGGGTAATCGGAACCCAGTTTCTTCGAGCAACTGCATCCGCATGTGAGCTCTGGGCGTAAGGACCCACATCCAAAGGAAAGGTATTAACCCCCATGCGCAAACTGCTCATCGCTCTGGCCGCAATCGCAATCGCCTCGATTGCGTTCGCAATACCGGCGTCGGCCCAAGACGCCAGAATCCACCTGATACACGGAATTCCTGATACCGACGTCGACGTGGAAGTTGGCGGCGACAATGTGTTCGAAGGCTTCTCGTTCGGTGACACCGAGGACCTGTCCAGCTTCGCAGGCGCAACGCTCGAAGGCGTCAAGGTAAAGGTTGCTGGGACCGACACCGTCGCTATCGACGCCGGCGACGTAGCCGTGCCTGCCTCGGGCAATTACACGCTCATTGCACATCTCGATGCTTCCGGAACGCCCACGATCTCAGTGTTCGAGAACAACACCGCATCGATCGATGCCGGTAACGGTCGCTTGACCGTGCGTCACACCGCGGCGGCTCCCAACGTGGACATTCTCGCCAATGGCGATGTTGCCTTCGCCGACGTTCCAAACGGTGCTGGTGCAGATGCTGATCTTGCTGCCGGAACGATCTCTGCGACGGTCGTTCCCGCAGGGGCAGATGAACCAGTGGTCATTGGCCCTGCTGATCTGCCGATCACCGAGGGTTCAAGCTTGATCGTCTACGCCGTTGGTTCACTCGATGCTGACACGCTAACCGTGCTCACCGAATCGATCGCTGGCCTGGGTTCAGCACCGACCGCAGTGAACACCGGCAATAGCCCGGTCGAAGCCGCACAAACCGGCTTGAACCTGGCTGCTGTTGCCCTCGTGGGTGCTGCGCTCGCCGCAGCCGCAGTTGCTGTTCCTGCGGTTGTCCGCAGCCGCAGCTAAGCCGAGCCGTCTAAGCAAACCGCACTCATTCATGAAGACCTTCGACGCCCTCGGTTCACCAACTGGTGAACGGGGGCGTCTGGTCGTGGCTCTGAGATTGGTCGTCGTCATTCTTCTGGCCGTGGCGGCGACGGGGTGCGGTTCCCCAAAGACCGTCTCGGGATCTGCCGATCGAACCTCGAGCGTCGCATCAGCGAGTGAGCCAGATGCCGAAGCTTCTCCGTCGGCCGAGCAGGCAGAGCCCGACACGGGCCAACCACCTAGAGAACTCCAGCCCGCCGTCGTGGCACCAGCAACCGTTGCACCCGCAGACCCAGCAGACTCCGAACAAGTCTTTGGCGTTGAGACCGAGCTTCCCCGGGCCGCTATTGGCTTCGATGAACTCTTCGACGAGCAACCATCGGGGCCCCAACCAACATCAATCACCATCGATGACCTCGACGTCACCGAGGCAACAGTGATTCCTGTTGGGGTGAACGAGGACCTCAGTCTCGAGGTCCCGCCCGCAGATCAGGTCGGTTGGTATCAGTTTGGGCCAGCGCCGGGCGAGGCAGGATCCGCTGTGCTGGCTGCCCACATTGCCTACAACGGAGTAGACGGAGTTTTTCGCTACCTCGAAGAACTGGAGGTGGGTGCGGTAGTCACGGTTGCATTCGATGATGGCAGTAGCCAGCGCTACCGGGTCGAAGACGTCACCGAGTACGTAAAAGAGGGTTTGCCAGCGTCCTTATGGAAGCGCACCGGCAAAGAACAGCTGGCCTTGATCACCTGCGGTGGCAGTTTCAACGACCAACTTGACAGCTATGACTCCAACACGGTGGCGATAGCAGTACCCATCTAAGCCGAGCCCTACCCGCCGGGTTTACAGGTACACCGCTATTATCGCTCCCCAGACAGTCGTGTGCTCGGGGCCATCCCGGCACGAGGGCTGACACACAGCCTGGGAGGGCACATGGCCGCTGGTGGTAGTAACAAGGCAGTGGTCGCCGCCTTGGTTGGGAACTCGGCGATCGCAGTCGCAAAGTTCATTGGTTTCTTCATCACCAGGTCGTCATCGATGCTGGCCGAGGCAATCCACTCGGTGGCAGACTCAGGCAACCAGGCGCTGCTGTTGTGGGGCGGCAAGGCAGCCCAGAAGAAAGCCGACGACGAGCATCAATTCGGCTACGGCCGCGAGCGGTACTTCTGGGCGTTCGTTGTGGCACTCGTGCTATTCCTGGTTGGCTCCGGGTTCGCTCTGTTCGAGGGCATCTCAAAGATTCGTCATCCGCACGAGATCGAGAACCCGACCGTTGCTTACGTGATCTTGGGCTTTGCGATCGTCGCCGAGTTCTTTGCCTTCCGAACCGCCATCGTTGCTGCTCGGCCGCTCAAGGGCGATGACACCTGGTGGGAGTTCATCAAGAACACTCGGGTCCCCGAACTAGCCGTTGTCATACTCGAAGATTTCGGAGCCATGGTCGGCCTGGTCATTGCCATGGCGTCGGTCTGGATCTCGGTCACCTTCGATGCCCCGATATGGGACGGCATCGGCACCCTGTCCATCGGCATCTTGTTGTTCTGTATCGCCTGCATCCTGATCGTGGAGATGCGCAGCCTGCTCCTTGGCGAAGGCGCCACCCCCAAGGAAATGGTTCGACTGCGCAGCGCAATCGCCTCCACACCAAACGTTGACAAGCTCATCCACCTGCGCACCCAGCACCTGGGACCCGAAGAGCTACTGGTTGGCGCCAAGGTGGAGTTTGCCGCGGGCCTCACGACCGCGCAGCTGGCTGCCGCAGTTAACGAGATCGAAGCAGCAGTTCGTAAGGTCGTGCCAGGAGCACACCCGATCTACATCGAACCGGATCTCCACAAAGAAATGTCCGAGGAAGCTTGATGACCACACCACTCAAGGCTGGCGCCGCAATGCCAGCAATTATGGGCAAAGATGGCGACGGCAACGAGGTCGACATGGTCGCCTCGGTCGCTGGCCACTGGGCCGTCGTGCAGTTCTACCGGGGTCACTGGTGACCGTACTGCCGTCAACAGTTGGTTGACTTCGCAGTACACGCTGGCCCATTCATCGACGCCGACATCAAAGTCATTGCTGGTTCGGTTGATTCGCTTGAACAGGTCACGGAACTCAAAGCTGGGCTTCGTGTTGGCTTCCCCATGTTCGCCGAAGTCGACGCCGGCGCACTTGCTGAGAGCACCGGTGCCTTCATCCAAACCGGCGATCGCACCTTCGTGCACGCAACGGGGTTTCTGCTGAACCCCGAGGGCAAGGTGGCGACAGCGGTGTACGCGACCGGCCCCATCGGGCGCCTCAACCCCACCGAAGTCCTGCGCACCGTCTCCTTCGCCCGCAAGCAGTAGCCAGCCTTTACCCGGCCGGTCCAATCGTGCGCGACTATGGCGCTATGAGCGAGATTACGATTCCAGAGACCCCGATTGGTGTCGACGCAGCTTGGCTGAACAATGCCCTCGATGGATGGCCCGAGATCGCGGCGGTAACCCACGATGACATTGGCGAGGGCACGGGGATCTTTGGCCAGATCTCTCGGTTGCAGCTGACCTATGGCGGCGACCCCGGGGGCAAGCCGGCAAAGATGATCGTGAAGATGGCGTGTCTTGAGCCTGAGAATCTTGCGATCGCAGGCGCGCTTGGTATCTATGAACGAGAGCTGCGGTTCTACGAGGAACTCGCCGACGATCTCCCGTTCCGTATTCCCGAGAGCTACTTCGCTCACCGGGGTGCCGATGGCCGCTTTGTTTTGATCCTCGAGGACCTGGCTGGCGAGTTCGTCGTTGGTGATCAGGTCGTTGGAGCGACTCCGGTCCAGGCCGAAGCTGTCATCGATGCGCTCATCCCATTTCACGTGCAGTGGTGGCAGCACCCGGACTTGGATTCGATGGACTGGCTTCCGCTCCCGAACGCTCCCGCCTACAAGGCTGCAGTCCCCGGCATCTACCGAGCAGGCCTGCCCGTGCTCGAAGCTGAATGGGCCGACAGAATCAGCACCGAAGCAATGACTGCTGCACGGGCGATAGAACCAAAGTTCGAAGAAGTTATGGAGCGCAGCGCGACTGAACCCCGCACACTGATCCACACCGACACCCGGCTCGACAACATCTTCTTCGCCGCCGACGGGTCGAACCGAGTCGCCCTGATCGACTTTCAACTTGCTTTACGTGGCCGTGCAGTCGCCGACGTTACCTACTTGATCGGCACCAGCATGTCGATCGAAGACGGCGCCGCGAACTGGGAACGACTGTTGCGTCGATGGCACACCGGAGTGACCGCAGCCGGCATCGACTACCCGTGGGAAGACTGCGTGCTGCACTACAAGGAATCTGCCATGTACTACCTGTCGGGAGCAATGTCGTTGGTGGGGACCTTCGACGCTGGCAACGAGCGCGGCGCTGCGCTCGTGCACGCCTATTCGACTCGCATCCTCGAACACGTCGCCGACATCAACGCCACCGACGTCCTCTAACGTTGCGTCGTGGCTGGAGCTTCAGCCGAAAGGCAGAAGAACGAGGCTGCCGATACCGCCGAACTCAAGAAGCACGCTTCATGGTTGGCTGACCTGGCTGAACGCGTAAGGTCGCGTCCATGATCAATTCGGTCGCGGTCAATCTCATGGTGACGAACATGGCTACCTCGCTGCGGTTCTACAGCGAGGTGCTAGGCGCTGAATTGGCGTTTACCGTCGACACCGACCAGAACACCAAGATGCCGGGCGTGATCAGTGACGACGTGGTCTTTGCCAGCGTTCGCGTCGGCACCTCGGAGCTGATGTTGCAGGAACGCCAGAACTTGCTGCAAGACTCGCCAGCGTTCGATGCATCGACCATGCCAGGCGCGTCTGTCACGCTGTACTTTCGTCTGGATTCAGTCGCAGCTGTCGACGAGGTTGCTGGGCGGTTGCCGAAGCAGATCATCACGCTAAAACCAATCGAGACCACCTGGTTCGGTATGCGAGAGATATGGATCAGTGACCCCGACGGCTACGCCCTGACCATTGGCGCGCCTGACGGCGCCCCGCCGTCAGTCAGCTAACAATACGGTCTGCTATTTTCCCCGGAATTGGCTGGTGTAGAGCTGGTGGTAGAAGCCTTCGAGTTCTAGAAGTTCGTCGTGAGTCCCGGTCTCGGTGATTCGGCCGTCTTGCAGAACCAGAATCTTGTCAGCGTCGCGAACTGTTGATAGCCGATGGGCGATCACGAAGCTTGTGCGGCCTTCCATGAGGTTCAGCAATGCATCTTGCAACGCCCGCTCAGTCCGTGTGTCCACGGAGCTGGTTGCTTCGTCGAGTACCAACAGTGAGGGGTTCGCCAATGCGGCCCGGGCGATCGCCAGCAGTTGGCGTTGGCCAAGCGACAGGTTGTTGCCACCTTCGGAGACGACCGTGTCATACCCCTGCGGCAGTGCGCGAATGAAATGGTCGGCGTTTGCGAGTCGCGCCGCTTCTTCGATCTCGGAATCGGTGGCATCAAGACGACCGAACTTGATGTTATTGCGCACGGTGTCGGTGAAAAGGTAGGTGCGCTGAAGCACGATGCCGAGCTGGTCTCGCAGGGAGTCCTGGGCGATGTCACGAATATCATGGCCGTCGATAGTCACCGACCCGCTGCTGATGTCGTAGAAGCGATTGAGCACGTTGATGATGGTTGATTTGCCGGCGCCCGTCGGGCCAACCAGGCCAATCATCTGCCCCGGTTCAGCGACAAAACTCACATTCTGGAGCACCGGTTCACCCTCGTTATACGCAAAGTCAACCTGATCGAATACGACCCGCCCTTCGACTGCAGGCAGGGCAGCTGCGCCCGCCTTGTCGACGAGATCTGGCTCCTCGTCGAGGAGTTCAAAGACGCGAGTTCCACCGGCTAACGCCGAGAATATTGAGGTGATCGTGCCGGCGATTCGACCAAGCGGTTGGCCGACGCGACCCGCGTAGGTCACGAACGATGCGATAAGTCCAATGGACACGCCGTACCCGTTCACCGCAAGCCACGCGCCCACGCCAACGGCCGCAACCGTGCTCAGGTTGCCCAACCCAAACATGAGCGGCATCATCACCGAAGTCAAACTTTGGGCTCTGATCCCGTGTCCACGTGTGGCTTCGTTCGCCTCGGCGAATTCGGCCCGGGTCTGTTCTTGCTGATCAAACGCAATCACGGTGCGCTGGCCGCTTAAGCGCTCTTCGGCAATGGCATTCATCTGGCCGATCGAGCGTTGATAAGCGCCAAACCGAGGCCCGGACAATTTGCCGAGTCGCCCGACCAGCATCATGGAAATAGGCACGGGGATCAGCACGGCCAACGTGAGTCGCCAGTCCAGTACGAACATGATCGTGAGCAGCGACACGACTTGTGCGATGGACCAGAAGATGGTGAGCAGGTTCTGACTCAACAAGAGATCGATGGCGTCGACGTCGTTTGTGACGCGACTCATGAGGTCTCCGGTGCGATTCTTGTCGAAGAATCGCATCGACAAGGTCTGCAGGCGCGCTGCCAATTCTTGGCGCATGGTGGCCATGACGCGCTGGGCAATGCGAGCGATCAACCGGCTGTATATGAGCGATGTCACCCACGCAATCAGGTAAACGGCGACCAAGAGAAGCACGATCGACCGAAGGCCAATCCGATCACGATCGGCAATGAACCGGTCGATTGCTACGCCTTGGAGCCAGGGGGCAAGCAGCGCAGACACCGTCGAGATGATGACGAGGACACCGGCAATAATGAGTTGTGCCCGCCATGGTTGCAGGTAGCCGAGAATTCGCTTGAATGTTTGGCCTGAGTTTTCGTCTCGGGTGGCCGAACCAATAGGCCCGCCGCCGCCTGGGCCACGGCGGGCGGCCAGGTCGGCACTACCGCGCTGGCTTTGCACGCTCGTCATGATCCGGAGACTCCAACGGAAGGTTCACCAAGTTGGCTGCGGTAGATGTCCTGATAAATCTTCGATGTGGCGATCAGCTCGTCGTGGGTTCCGTGGCCGACAATCTTGCCCTGATCGAGCAACACGATCTCGTCGGCGCCGAGCGCCGTGCTGATGCGTTGGGCAACCAGCACGATGGTTGTTTTGCTGAGCGCTTTGAATGCTTCTTGAATGTTGGCTTCTGTCTCGAGGTCTACGGCGCTTGTCGAATCATCGAGAATGAGGATGGCCGGTTCGAGTAGCAACGTGCGGGCAATGGCGAGTCGCTGTCGCTGGCCGCCCGAAAGATTGGATCCAGCCTGTTGAATGACCGAGTCATAGCCGTCGGTCATGGCAATGATAAAGTCGTGGGCTTGGGCGGCTTTAGCTGCGGACTCGACTTGGCTCTGCGTGGCGTCGGGGCGCCCGAAGCGGAGATTCTCGGTGACCGTGCCGCCAAATAGTTCGGGTTGTTGCAACGCGATTCCTACGTTGCGGCGCAGCGAGCTCTTGGTCAGTTTTCGAACATCGACACCGCCAACTCGAACGGTGCCGGCGCTTGCGTCATAGAACCGGGGAATGAGATGCACCAGCGAGGACTTGCCCGAACCCGTCGCTCCCAGAATCGCAACGGTGGAACCGGCCCGAATATGCAGCGACACATCTTCGAGCGCCAGACCCACGGTTGCGGTCGGGTCGGCGGTCGCGTAGCCAAAACTGACATTTTCGAAGGTGATCTCACCCGGCTCAGACTGCTGACCGAGGTCGACACCGTCGACCGACCGAGGAACCTTTGCCGTTGTCCGCAAGATCTCGTTTATTCGATTCATCGAGGCAGTGGCTGCCGAGATCATTGGCTGCAGGAACGCGAACATCATCATTGGCATGGCAACCATCGACATGTAGCTAATGAAGGCAACGAGCTGCCCGTCTGACAGCGAGCCGTCGATCACGTTGCCGCCGCCAAGCCAAAGGACCGCGGCAATGCCGAGCGAAGAAATCAGAATGAGTGTCGGAAAGAGCGAAGCTACAAGCTGGTTGACCTTGGTTGCTTGGTCGGCTAGATCATCGGCCACCTCGTCGAAACGTTCGGTCTCATGATCTTGACGCACGAAAGCTTTGATGACTTCGGCACCCTGAATGTTCTCTTGCAGCACCGTGTTCAGGCGGTCGATCCGACGCTGTACGGCGTCGTACAGCACATTGGACTGCGAGATGGTGTAGCCGACCACAATGCCAATGACCGGAATCATGACCAACACCACGACAACCAGTGACACGTCGATAAGCACGATTGCTCCGAGTGCCCCAATGAACATGATGGGGATTTGGGCGATAAATGACAAACCCATCGACAGCAGCGTCGTGACTTTTGTCATATCACTGGACAGGCGGGTGAGTACTTCCCCTGAGCTGAGCTGATCGAAGTTGCCGAACGAGAAACTCTGGGTCTTTGCGTAAACGTCTCGGCGCAGATCGGTAACGGTGTTAAAGGCGAGTCGCACGCCCATCACGCTCGCAACTGCTGATGCCGCCATTCCGAGCACGATCAGACCAACCATGGTGAAGGCGACTTGCACAACAAATTGTGAGTCTTCCCTTGCGATGCCGTCGTCGATAATCCGCGAGGTAAGAAGCGGTACCGACAGGTTGGTAAGCACCGACACGATCATGGCCAAAAAGGAAGCTGCACCGTATTTCCAATACGGGCGTAGCCAGGGCCACAGACTGCGGATTGCGTTCACTGGTCAGAGGCTATACAGACGGCGATGGAGCTAGAGCAATGGTAGAGGTTGGCCGGTTCGGCACCGGGATCTCAGCTGACCGACACAAGGCAAGTGCTTGCGTCAGCGGCAATTCGGTCGGGATCTTGCATCGGGCCAAAGTGGCCAAGTCCGTCGTATTTCGCCAAGATCCCTTGTGGCAGGGCATCGGCGGTTGGTTTGGCGAACTCGGCCGGGTTAGGTCCTGGTGCTGAGTAGCCGGATGCGATCGTCGCTCGAAGTTGCAGACCAGCAATATCGTCTACGTTCGTTCCGGCGTTGTTGAACGTAGCCGCCTCGGTTTCGGGCGCACAAGCAAGCGTGACGGTGCCAGTCTCGGTGTCGTGAAAGCCAAACTCGACATAGGCAGCCAAAGCGTCGGCCCGCATGACGCCAAGCGGTGGTCGGCTCGCGTACCGGTGCAAAGCTTGTGCCCGCGAGTCGAACTCGCGGCGGCGCTTTCCAGCGGCCTCGGCCATTACAGAATTTTGGGGCACGATGGTCGCTGGAAAGATGATCGGCTCGTAGAGCCATGCTGCCTCGATCACGCCCGGGCGCTTCTTCTCGGCAAGGAGCGCAGCGGTCCCTCCCATGGAGTGGCCAAAGGCCCGCACGCTGGGTGCCCCAATGTGGTCAATCGCAGCCAATAGGTCGTCGGCGAACCCGGTCCAGGCGAAGTCACCGTCATCCGGAACGCTGGAATCACCATGGCCTCGGAAATCGACGCCCCACACGTCGAACTCTTCGGTGAGTTTTGAGAGCATGGGTAGATAACACCGTGCATGGAAGCCCGTTGCGTGGCAGATCAGCAGCGTCGGACCCGTGCCACCAAAGTGGTGAAGCGCTAGGTCCATACCTGTGGTCGAGGTTAGGCGTTCGGTCGTCACATTTTGGCCCTGCATGATCGCCGAGCGTAGAACCAGAACCTCGGAAAACTCGCATTGAACGGGACCGAGTCGTTGTACCCAGGGTGGGAGTATTGCCCAGTGCGCCTAGCTGTGCGGGTACCTAAAGTTGGCAGCGCATGGCAGTCGGGTCGACGAAGAACTACTGGGTCGGGATTCTCGTTTTCGTGGCGCTCGTGGCCACCTTGCTGGCAGGCACCCCCGGTCAGGCCAACGGCCTGCAGGCCGGTGATGTCGTGATCAACGAGGTCGTGGCCGCCAACGACTCCTTTCTGGACAACTTTGGGGATACGCCCGACTGGGTTGAGCTCCAAAACAACACTTCGTCGTCGGTTGATCTGACCGGTTGGACGATCGCCGATGGCGGCGGGCCATGGGTCATTCCCGGTATCTCACTGGGAGCTGGCCAACGGATCGTGCTGTTTGCGTCTGGCCGCGACCTAACCGCTCCACAACTGCATACTGACTTCGCTCTCACACGAACCGGGGAGTCGATCACGTTGGCGAATGCCGATGGATTGCTCGTTGATTCGTTGGTATACCCCAGCCTCGGCGACGACGTTGCCTACGGCCGTGGCGCCTTGGGGGGAACCGGTGTCCTACTCGCGCCAACACCCGTTGCACCAAACACTGATCTGGCGCCATCAAGCGTTTCGATCACCACCCCGCCGCAGACATTTCAAGGCTCGCTATTGGTTTCGATGACGGCAACGACTCGCCCCGGCGAGCAGGTTCGCTTTACAACCAACAGCACACCAGTCACGGCGTCGAGCCAGGTTTATGGCGGTCCGTTTGTGGTCTCTACCTCGACAGTTGTTCGAGCCGCGGTTGTCGGCAACGGAGCGACCGGCCCGGAATCATCGGCTGGCTATATCGCGGTCTCATCAAACATCGCCGGCTTCTCTTCGGACATCCCGCTTGTGATCGTTCATTCGACAGGCCCCGTCGGCACCGACACCCAGGACGCGATCGTCACGGTCATCGACCGGGGGGCCAACGGACGGGCAGCCACGTTTGACCAGGCTGACTACACCGGCTTCGCTGGCCTGCGAGTCCGAGGTGCATCCTCACAGAACTTCGACAAGAAGCAGTACAAGTTTGAGCTCTGGGGTGACCGCCTAGGCGACGAGGTCGACGCCGACTTGCTTGGTCTCGGCATCGATAGCGACTGGGGCCTCTACGCTCCGGGCAGATACGACAAAGCGATGATCAACAACCCGTTCATGTATGAACTCGGCAAACGAATTGGAGTGGTTGCCCCGGACTACCAGTTCGTCGAACTCTTTATCGGAGACGACCCCACAGCAGTTGTCGGCCAAAACGATTACCTCGGTCTCTATGTGTTGCGCGAGACCATTAAGGTTGCCGACGATCGAGTGGATATCACCAAGCACACCGACACTTCGTCAGGCCCAGATGGTGGTTTCGTCCTGCGCTACGACTGGAGCGACAGCTGCTGCCGCAACATCGAAGTTACCCGGTTCGGCAGCTATGTCGCCGTCGACTATCCAAGCCAGGTCAACCTGACCGACTCCCAGTTCAGCTATATCGAACAGTGGTGGGACGATCTTGGAACTGCAGCCGACTCGTCGTTTGCGGCGGCAGACCAATACATCGACTTTGACTCATACATTGACGCCTGGCTCCTCCATATTCTGGCGATGGATATCGATGTGCTCCGGGCCAGTCACTACCTGCATAAGGACGCCGGCGGTCAGCTCCAAGGCGGCCCGCTCTGGGACTTCGATCGGTCACTAGGCAGCGATGATTCTCGTGCCAACGAGCTCAGCGAAGCCGAGGCCTGGACACCAAACGGTAGCTCCGGCCACTCATATCTCTCCGAGGTCTACGAGGACCTGTGGGCGATGCCCGAGGTGCAAGCTCGGATGCGGTCGCGCTGGGCTCAACTACGTTCTCCGGGCGGCGTCTTGAGCGATAGCGAATTGGAAACACTGATCTTTCAGATGGGTGGTGAGATCTCCGAGGCCTACGTGCGGGAAGACACGAAGTGGGGATCAAATGCCAACTATGGATCTCGCTACGGCGACCTCAACGGCGAACTATCTCACATGCGCGACTGGGTATTCACCCGCACCGCCTGGCTGGATGACCAGTTCCTGGCAGGACCGACGCCACCCGAACTGACGCTGCCCACCGCCGAAGTTGTGTTCACCACCAGTGCGCCGATGAGCTTGCAGGTCCAAGCCACCGACGCACAAACAATCGTCTATGAAGCAACTGGTCTACCCGAAGGACTTTCGATCGACGCCGCCAGCGGATTGATCTCGGGAACCGTTGGGTTCGGCGACTCCTACGGCACCTTCGATGTACAAATCCGGGTAACCGACAACGAGGGGGCGTCGACGACCGGCAACCTCGTCCTTGTCGACCCGGCTTTTGAAGTTGCGGCACCGAGTGCGGTGTTGTTGAACGAATACAACAGCGTTGCCCCTGGCCAATTCCTCGACCTCGCCGGCAGCGACACCGCGTTTGGCATCCTTGGCGGCAACGGAGGTAACTGGTTTGAGCTCGTCACAATCGACGACAACCTCGACATGCGTGGCTGGCGATTCGACGTGTGGTCCAACAACGCTACTGGTAATGTCCAGCAATCTGCGTCCTTGCGGCTCAGCCAAGACGACCAGTTGGCAGAGATACGTGCCGGCTCGATAATCACGGTCGCCCAGTCGGTCCCCGACGACTTGAGCTACGACCCAGTCAACGACGACTGGACACTAAATCTGCAGGCGAGCAACGCACAATCCGGCGCACTCTGGGGAAACCAGACCAACTTTGACACCAACCACAAAAAGTGGCGACTTGTTATCAGAGATAGCACCGGCGCGATCCGCAGCTACATCGGCGGCGAGACAGCAGCGTATGAACAGGCGACCGGCGCAAACCTGAGCAGTGGCGAAGTCCTTGGTCTGGGTGTCGACCCGTCGGCACTCGCAACGGCGTATCAGCAAACCACTCAGTCAAGCTTTGGTAGCCCAAATGTAATCGCTGGGGGAGTGCAGGACTTCAGTGCGCTGCGACCGCAGCTGGCCATGATGGGCGACGTGAACTGCAGCGGCTCGATCAACGTGGCCGACGCCTTGTTCGTCGCCCAATACAGCGTCGATATCCGCGACGGCGTCGGGGTCTGTCCACTCACCGACTTCGCAACCCAAATATTTGCCCCCGCCGCCGATGTCACGGGCGATGGGCAAGTAAACGTGTCTGACGCACTCTTGGTCGCACAATGTGCCGCTGGCATCAACAACATCGGCTGCCCCGGGTAGTCCGGGTAGTCCGCTTGCTCGCTTCGCTCGCCGCTGTTTTGTGGCTACGAATCTACGGTCCCTTCGGGTCGTGTGCCGTCGGGTAGTCCGCTTGCTCGCTTCGCTCGCCGCTGTATTGTGGCTACGAATCTACGGTCCCTTCGGGTCGTGTGCCGTCGGGTAGTCCGCTTGCTCGCTTCGCTCGCCGCTGTATTGTGGCTACGGGGTAGTCCGCTTGCTCGCTTCGCTCGCCGCTGTTTTGTGGCTACGAATCTGCGG